>Ga0169931_10002316_pt1 | contig 31106 bp, 23 predicted proteins | sample Kivu_15m_20L_FD_129675 | JGI IMG/M metagenome (GOLD analysis project Ga0169931, IMG submission 129675) | Freshwater microbial communities from Lake Kivu, Western Province, Rwanda to study Microbial Dark Matter (Phase II) - Kivu_15m_20L... | ecosystem: Environmental > Aquatic > Freshwater > Lake...
AAAGCCGTACCCCGGAAGATCAACAAGAATCCGAGTCTCATCTGCGTGATAAAAAAAGTTAATCAGGCGCGTTTTTCCAGGCTTTTTACTCACAAAAGCCAAATCCTTCGCCAGAATCGAATTGATGAGCGAGCTCTTCCCAACATTGGATCGTCCTACCAACGCAACCCGAGGCTCCTGAAATTGAGCAAGCTCTCCTTTGGGCGCAAATATTTTTCGCACTTGAGCAGGCTGGCCTGCACTCATCAAAAACCGAGTCACCCGTGCACTCGGATCATGCGCATTCATCACTCTCGCACGCTCCTGTGCCCGAGGAGTGCTGCTTTTGTCGGATGAGCTTCCGCGCCGAGCCGGAGCCGAACGAGAGGCTTTTTTGGGTTTTGAGGACGAAGGAGAAGAAGACTTTTTGGACTTTCGAGAAATCATGATTGCCCGAATTCTCGACTTTTGAGGGGGACGGAGCAAGGAGTTTGTCAGTCTCACCCGCGTTTTTGTCGAGGCATCCTGCTGCATCAGGTCCTCTAATCGCGGATCGAGCTGCAGTTTCACACTCAAAATCGAACTTATACAGGGGTGCGTGTGGTCCCGAGGCACGGCACAGGAGTTGCTCAATGCGCCCGCCATGAAAACCTCAACTTCTCCCCTTCTTCCTGTTTTAGTTTTTAGGGACTCCAGCGGAATTCAAAAAACCTTCCCACTTCGGCCGAAACCCGAAGCAGAGTGGCTGATCGGATCGTCCGAGCGCTGCGACCTTCAGATCCAATCTCTCGCGTTTCCAGCTCAAGGGCTGCGGATCTGGGTCAAATCCGAAAACCCAGCTCCCGTGTTTTGGTGCGAGAGAATTCATCCCCTTGAGAGCGAGGTTCGCTGCTTGCGCGTGGGAGGAATCGCAGTGAATGCGTTTGAACTCAGCGAAGGCCTCCCGTTTTTTTGGGGCGAAATCGAGTTTCGACTTCTGCAGGAAAACCTACTCCCCTCGCGAAAGCGTGCCGAAAGTGACTGGACGCTCACTCTGGGGAGCGGAGTGCCACTGGAGCTTCCGACGGGAGCCACACCTTGGCTCACTCAAAGCGCGAGTGGCAAATCTCTGCTGCAGGAAACGCGTATCACTGCACTGTCTGCTCTGAGTGTCTATGTTCAAGGCGAAACTGGATCCGGCAAGGAACTCATCGCAAATCTATTACACCACTGGAGCCCTCGCCGCTCGCACCCTTTCGTCGCTCTCAACTGCGGAGCGCTCCCCGTTCAGCTGGCCGAATCAGAACTCTTTGGGCACAAAAAAGGCGCCTTCACAGGAGCCGATCAAGCACGCAGTGGCGCGATTCAACAAGCGCATCAAGGGACACTGTTTCTCGATGAGATTGCAGATCTTTCGCTCGAACTTCAGGTCAAACTCCTGCGTTTTTTGGAAAGTGGAGAGATCCGTCCTCTGGGTGCAGACCGCTCGCACCGCGTAAACGTTCGCGTCGTCTGCGCTTCGCATCGCCCACTCTCGGAACTCGTACGAGAAGGATCTTTTCGGCAGGACCTTTATTACCGACTGGCCCCGATCACGCTTCGCATTCCGCCGCTTCGCGACCGCCCTGCGGACATCGATTTACTGGCTCGGCACTTCGCTCAATCGCTTGGGGCTGCGCTTTCGCACGAAGCTCTCCGAACCCTCATGAGTCACTCCTGGCCGGGCAATGTGCGCGAACTCAGACACTGCATTGAACGGGCATTTGCTTACACTCGCCGACCTGGAAGACGGGAGGCCTCCACTGTTCTACTCTCCGAAGCTGACTTTGCCTTTTTGCAGGATGACGAATGCATGACCTCATCCAATACCCTCTGGGGAGCAGCCGATGGTAGCGCAACCCCATCCGGGTTTCGCACCGGCATCGCACCTCCGGGTTCGCTCCAAAACCTGGAGCGAAGAGCATTGATCCGAGCTTTGCGACTCGCCCGGGGTAATCGCGCCGAGGCAGCTAAAATCCTGGGTGTTTCTCGCAGCACAGTGTTTGTGATGATCAAGCGACATGGGGTTCAACTCAAATACGGAGTCGTGGGCTGGGATGGCACGGCGCCCTCTTCTTCTCGGGGTAGCCCCGACGAAAAAAATCGAGTAACAGCCCCCTCATGAACACTCAGGGCACACCTTTCACCATTACGTTTGTTTCTGGCGCCGAGAAAAAAGTCATCACTGTGGATCCTCTCAATCGGGACTCCAGTGGTCACGGCGAACCGGGCAGCATTTTGGATCTGGCCCTCGCTCATGACATCGAAATCGATCATGCGTGCGGCGGAGTCTGTGCCTGTTCGACCTGCCATGTGGTGATCCGCGAGGGCATCGAGAGCTGTGGCGAAGCTAGCGAGAGCGAAGAAGACATGCTTGATAAAGCACCAGGCGTGGGCTCTCGCTCGCGCCTGGCCTGCCAGGCTTGCCCCAACGGGAGCGCAAACCTCGTGGTGGAAATCCCAAGCTGGAACCGAAACTTGGTCCGCGAGGGAAATTAAGAGGAATCTCCTTCCTTATTTTGTGAGCGATTTGCGGTTCTCACCTCACCTGAGGATTGGAGCGAGTCCGCCGCGTCCTCATTCGGGGGTCTGTCCCCGGTCTCTCAACCTCTATCTCACGACTGATAAAGACTCGATCCCCTATGATTCCAGTGACTTAAGGCAGTAAGCGGGATCGACCCACCGTCGCCCTCCGTGATGAGCTGAGTTTCTTTGCGCCCCCCGTTGAAGGTCGGAAAATCCCTGTTAGACTGGAATAAAGTGCGAGCGACGTAAAACAAGAGAGGGCCAAGCGGAGTACTCTCGAATTCGACTCGCACTCACCATCTGTCTGACGGGGAGACCTAATTCATGAAACTCATCAAAGCCCTTTCCAATCGTAGCCGCTCGTTTCATCGCGAGCTTTTGACCCCATCCCGCGCGCAATCCGGCTTCACGCTGGTGGAACTCATGATCGTGGTTGCGATCATCGGGATCCTCGCTGCAGTGGCGATCCCCAGCTACTCCAAGTTCCAAGCTCAGGCCCGTCAGAGCGAAGCGAAGATGGCACTCGGCGCTCTCTACATGGCCGAAAAAGCTCACCAAACCGAGAACAGCACTTATACCGGGTGTGTGACGAAGATTATGTCCTCGTCCTCGACTACTCAGAAGGCTGGATTTTATACCTATGGCTTCTCCGAGGCTGTAGGAATCGCTGCAAACTGCGGTTCGGGCGACGTCAAGCAGAAGTGTAACCACTACATCTGGAATTCAGATGGAACGGCCGACAACACCCCCAATGGCGAATGTGCCTCAACCGCCACCCTGATTCTCGCCTCCAAAGGGGCCGGGAAGGTAGGGAACCTGTCGAAGTCAGATGGCACCCAACTGACCGATGTCAATACCTTACTCAACTCCACTGCGTTTAGGGCTGCTGCCGTAGGCGCGGTTGGCGGGTCGATTTTTGACGAGTGGACGATCGATCACAACAAAGAACTCAAGAACATCAAGTCGGGCATCTAAGCGGAGTCTGACGTTCAATCACCTCAATCGTGGTACTCAAAGACCCTGCCCTTCCCGGGCGGGGTCTTTTTTTATCCAGATCGAGAGCGGGATCGGGATCGAGATGCAGTCCCTTCTCTTCTCTTTCCTGTCGGCGCGGTAGAATCACTCAGCCCGCAATCGCTCAATCAAGACCAAAGTGACATCGCGGCTGGTCTCTTTGACCAGCGTCTCACCGCCCCAAATCGCTGGAGGGAGATTGTGCAAATATCCAAGCGACAGCACCACAATTAGGGTCTGTCCCCCTGCCGCGGATGCATCTGCAAAATCATAGTGCGCACTCAGAGTGATCGTTCCTTCGCTGGTTCGAAAGCCCAGTATCCGATCAAAATCAAAGTTATGCTGAATCACCGTGAGCTCAGGAAGTCCGAGTTCGGGATAGAGCTTCTCGAGGACTCGAAGCTCAGGACGCGAACTCCCGAGAGACTGCACTTGGTCCCGAGTGAAAGTCTCGATCTGGATGGTGCAGGCGGGCGCGGATTTTCCTCGGTAAACCCCAGGCGCTGCGCCTGGTTTTTTTTGAATCGGAAACTCGGGCATCAACCGATTGAGTCGTTGAATGTCCAGGGCGCGCTCCCGAGTGTAAAAGCTCACAGGCTTATTCACGACGTAAGCAGTGCTTCCGAGCATCACTGAGTATGCGTTTTCACCACGCCTTTCCCAGTATCGAGGAAAATCAATACCTCGGATTTTTTGAAAGTTCGCACTGCCTTGAGCACTCCGCGGAGCGACGATCAACTCATCAAAGTACTGAACCTTTCCGGTGGCAAGGCCTGCGCGGTCCAGATCAAAGCCCAGTCGGGACTCCATCTGCGCCCGAATTTTGGGCTTAGGAAGATCGGCGGCGATTGCCAGGGATCCCTCTCCCAGGCCCGCAACGCCCATCAAATAGAGTCCTAAAACCTTCGCCCAAACCCACGAACTACTCCAAAAAAACATGCCGCGGTCCCTAACAGCCCATTGACCAGAAATCCACCTTACCTTACTAAATAATAATGAGAGTCACTCTCATAATAGCCCTCACCCGAAAGGAGCCTCTTTCCGCATGAGCACTCACACCCATCCTTGCATCATGACCTCCACTGACCAGTTCTATCACCGGATCTGTTCCTGCGGAACCGTACATCTCGCCTTCGGACCCACTACTCTTCATCTGAGCATCGAGGCTTTCATCGCTGTGAGCGAAACCCTGAGCGAGGTCTCCGACAGCCTCAAGCACAACCTCCGCTGGAGCCTCGAACAACAGTTACAAAAGCGCTTTGAGGGATTATCTGCCGACGTCCCCGTCCCCACTCCATTGGACAACGTCATTCGGCCAGTCTTCCCCAAAAAAGCCCATCCTCGGTCAGGGTGAGCTTTCGTTCATGAAGTTTTTTCTGAGGGCTGACCTAACATCCTCATTCACCCACCTACCTGAACTCTGCACACCCACTCAAGCCTGCCTGCTCTACTTACCGCCGCAAGGCACAACCCACCTCAACTCCAGAGTCAGCCCTCGAAATAACCTCCAGGAGCCCGATCCGTGCCATGGATCGGGCATCTCTCCGATTCAGCGGGCTTGAAATGACTAAAACGCCCCACGATTACGGAAAAATCAGCGATCATGCGCACTTCACTTCTGATTTGAGCATTTGCGAAGACTCAAATGGTGCAATTGACCCGATTCAGAGTCATTTCAACCCCGCTGAATCGAAGAGATCCACTCCAGTCCTGCCCTCACTCACTCCTGATCGCCTGCGTCCCCATCCGAATCCGAATCGGTGCCGCTGAGTCCATGCTTCTTGAGACGGTAGCGCATCGAACGAAACGTCACTCGCAGCAGGTCGGCCGCATGCTTCTTCACACCTTGCGCATGCTCGAGTGCTGCCGTCAGATAGCGCTTCTCCACGTCTGCCAGGATCGCCTCTAAGTCCATTGGCCCATTTTCAAACTGGGGTGCAGGAAGTCGGATCTCCCCTGCTGAGCCGCTCGAAGGCACAGACGGTGACGCGCGTGAGGAATCACTTCCCGCGCCGGTGCTCAGACTTGCAGAGGCAACCCCTCCACCCACTTTCACACCGGTCAACTTCTCGCGTTCGAGCAGATAATTCCCGACAATCATCTGAGGAAGCGAGTGGAGCTCCACCTGAGACTCACTCTCGAGAGTCACTGCTCGCTCAACAATGTTCTCGAGCTCCCGCACGTTTCCGGGCCACGAGTACATCTGAAGCGCTTGCTCAACCTCTGACGAAAACCGCATCGTCCCTTTGTTCTGACGCTGTGAAAACTTTTCGAGAAAACTCTGAGCCAGAAGCAAAATATCTTCCTTACGCTCCTTAAGCGAGGGGGTCTTAATCAGAATCACATTCAGGCGATAATAAAGGTCTTCCCGAAAAGTGCCCTTCTTAACACCCGCCTCGAGGTCCCGATTCGTAGCCGCGATAATCCGGACATCTACTCGGATATCATCCGTGCCTCCGACTTTCCGAAACACACGTTCTTGAATCGCACGAAGCAACTTCACTTGCATCGTCAGGGGAAGCTCACCCACTTCGTCCAAAAAAAGTGTGCCGCCATTGGAGGCTTCAAAAAGCCCTGCTTTCTCGGAGACTGCACCGGTAAAAGAACCCTTGCGGTGACCAAACATCTCACTCTCAATCAGGTTCTCCGGAATCGCACCACAGTTGACGGGAATGAAGGGCTTACCCTTGAGAGGACCCGCATCGTGAATCATCCGGGCCACGAGCTCTTTTCCGGTTCCGCTTTCTCCAATCACCAAGACATTGGTCTTGGTCTGCGCAACTCGCTCGATGAGTTTAATCATCTGCTTGACTGCAGTTGCCTCGCCTAGAATCTTTCGTGAACCTAATGCGCTCTCATTTGCAGCCATACCATCAACCTCCGCCAGCACCAGCTCCTGCAATCTTGAAGATAGGCAGATACAACGCCAACATCAGCCCCCCGATTGCAGCACCCAGCATAATCAACACCAAAGGCTCCACGAGTTTCGTGAGCCCACCCACCAGGGTTTCCACTTCCATCTCATAAAAATCCGCGACTTTTTCGAGCATGCGATCCAATGAGCCGGTCGCTTCGCCCACAGCAATCATCTGAACCGAAAGGGTCGGAAAAACTCCCAAGGCCCCCATCACACTCCCGAGAGTCTTTCCTTGCTCGACTTCGGCACGGATCCGCCCGACGGCATCCTCCAGAACCGCGTTATCAATTGTGGCGCGGCAGATCTCAATCGCGTCGATCAGCGGAACACCTGAAGCCAAAAGTGTGGTCATCGTCCGACAGAATCGAGCCACTCCCGCCTTCTGAACCATATCGCCAAAAAGCGGTAATCGATAACTGATCCGATCGATTGCTTCTTTGCCAGCTGGGCTCTTGACATAGCTTCCACCCAAAATCAGAACCCCAATGATACCACCCATTACGACAAAAACATTGTCCGTCATGAACTTCGAGAGACTGATCACAATCTGAGTAGGAAGCGGAAGCTCCTGTCCTGCACTCTCCAACATTCCCTGAAAACGAGGGATCACAAAAATCATCAGCAGAATCACAATCCCGATCCCTGCAGCGAGAACCAGGATCGGATAAAGCATAGCGCTTTTCACCATTTTGCGAATCCGATCGGCATCCTCTAAATAGCGACTCAGGCGTTTGAGCATCTGATCGAGAGAGCCCGATGCTTCGCCTGCACGAATCAAAGCGACTGCGATCTTTGGAAAAATCCTCGGAAATCCAGCCAGCGCTTCCCAGAAAAAAGTCCCGCTCGAAACTCGATCTTTGATCGTATTGACTGCGCTCTTGAGTGGCGCCGCGATCGATTGTTGCCCCAGAATATCCAAGCTCTGAACCAAAGGCACCCCTGAGGAAATCAGAGCCTGAAGCTGACGAATAAAAACCACCAGATCCTGCAGCTTAACGGTCGGTTGAAGGCCCATCATCGACCCAATGTCCTGATTCAAAACGCTTGGCTTCTTCAAGGAAGTGGGACGAACCCCCATCCCTCGCAGGATCACGCGGGCTTCTCCTTCGTTCGGAGCCTCAAGCTTTCCTTGGACTTTTGCTCCGGAGCGATCCACGCCCGTGTATTGAAACTCCGCCATGGCTTATTTTCCCCTTCTTTCGATCGTCACACCCATCAGCTTCATCAGCTCGTCTGGATGAAGACTCACCTCGAGCGCTTGTTCTGCGCTGATGAACTGCTTACGGAACAACTCTGCCAACTTCTGATTTAAAGTGTGCATCCCCGACTCGGTTTGGCCGGTCTGCATTGCTGAATAAATCTGATGAACCTTATCCTCGCGGATCATGTTTCGGATGGCGACATTTGGAATCATGAGTTCACTCGCCAATACACGTCCCCTGCCATCCACCCTGGGAAGCAATATCTGCGAAAAAACAGCCCTAAGAACGAGCGCTAGCGTATAACGGACCTGCTGCTGTTGATGAGTCGGAAAGACATTGACCATCCTTGAAATCGAGTCGATCGCACCATTGGTGTGAAGCGTTGCAAAAACGAGATGCCCCGTTTCAGCCATCGTCAAAGCCATCTCAATACTCTCGAGATCCCGAAGCTCGCCGATCAGGACATAATCAGGATCTTGCCGAAGCACCCGCTTGAGAGCGCCCGCAAAACTCTTGGAATCAAATCCCACCTCGCGCTGATTCACAACGCAGTTCTTGTGCGCGTGAATGAACTCGATTGGATCCTCAATGGTGAGGATGTGCCCGTGCTCGGTCTCGTTGAGAATATCAATCAGCGCAGCAAGGGTCGTCGACTTTCCACTCCCTGTTGCGCCAGTGACCAAAACCAAACCGCTCGGATTTCGTATGACTTCTCGGAGTTGCGCAGGAACGCCCAAGTCATCGAGCCTAGGCAAAGTCAATGGGATCGACCGGAAGACACCTCCCACTGATCCCCGCTGCAAAAAAATATTGCCTCTAAAGCGGGAGAGATTTCGAATCCCAAAGCTCAGATCCATCTCAAAGTCTCGCTCAAACTCTGCAATCTGAGTTGCGCTCATCACTGAGTAGCACAACGCGCGAGTCTGCTCTGAGGTCAGAGGCGGCATTTTGAGGCGCCGAAGCAGGCCATTGACCCGAAGCTGCGCAGGTGTGCCCACACTCAAATGCAAATCGGATGCACCCTGTTGAAGCATCGTCTGCAGGAGAACTTCGATTTTAAGCTCACCCTCTGCACTCACCGCTTAGTTCTCCATTGTGATCGACAAGGCTTCTTCCAAGGACGTACTTCCCTCCACTACTTTGGAGAGAGCGGACATTCTCAGGCTCTTCATTCCCTCTCGAATTGCTTGTTTTCGAATCTCGATGACACTCTGACCGGAAAGAACCATTTCTCGAATGGTCGGACTGACATCCAGAATCTCGTAAATCGCGATTCGACCTTTGTAGCCTGTATTATTGCAATTCGAGCATCCCTTACCGTGATAGACCTTGAAGCCCGAATGCAGATCTGACTCAGCAAAACCGACTGCGGCCATGCGATCCCGCGGTATCGGATTCTCGGCCTTACACTTGGTGCAGATTTTTCGAATCAAACGTTGCGCAACAATTGTATTGAGCGCTGCGACGACTAGAAAAGGCTCGATTCCCATATTCATCAAGCGGGTGATCGTGCTGGGGGCATCGTTGGTGTGAATCGTCGAAAGAACCAAGTGCCCCGTCAAAGCGGCTTGGATCGCGACTTCGGCGGTCTCGTAGTCTCGAATCTCCCCGACCAAAACAATATCTGGGTCTTGACGAAGCAGAGTTCGCAGCACACTGGCAAAGGTTAGACCGATTTCTTTTTGGACCTGAACCTGATTGATTCCTTCCAGGTTGTATTCGACCGGATCTTCGACGGTACTGAGATTGTCGGTGGTTTGATTGAGCTCACTCAGTGCGGAGTAAAGGGTGGTGGTCTTTCCGCTTCCGGTTGGTCCAGTGACAAGCACCATTCCATTGGGTGCGTAGATCCCTCGCTTAAAAACTTCGAGTTGCGAGCGCTCAAAACCAAGCTTCGTGAGATCCAGTTGCAGGTTTCCTTTGCTGAGCATCCGAAGCACGACTTTTTCACCAAACAGCGTCGGCATGGTACTTACCCGAAAGTCAATTTCACTCCCTCCGCTCTTGAGTTTGATTCGACCGTCCTGAGGAATTCGGGACTCGGCAATGTCCATCCGAGACATAATCTTGAGGCGGGCAATCACTGCTCGCTTCATCTCCACCGGGATCTGGAGCACTTCGATGAGAGAGCCATCAATCCGCATTCGCGCACGAAATCTTTTTTCGTAGGGCTCGACATGAATATCACTCGCCTGACGCCGAATCGCTTCGCTCAGCATCCCATTGACAAGGGAAATCACGGGCGCATCTTGCTCGCTGACTCCTCAGTCAATTTCGTGCACCTGCACCAACTCCACTGAGAGGGACTCATCCCCTGCGCTCTTGGCTTTTTCGGATCGCTTGTAGCTCTCAAGTGCGGCACCTACGTTGAGAACCCCAGCGTAATACTTCTGGAAAGCTTGTTCTAGAGCCATTGGACTCGTGAGAACGGCTTCGACATTCATCTTAGTCCGAAACTTTACTTCCTCCAGAGCATGAATCGTAGTGGGATCACTCACTGCCACCACGAGAATTCCTTTGGAGGACTGGATCGGAATGCAGCCCACTTTTCGAGCGAGATCTGCGGGGATCAATCGAATCACATCGGCGGAGATTTCAAACTTACCGAGGTTAATACTCGTCAACCCAAAGCGCTGACTGAGGTACTGAACGAGCTTGGCTTCGGTGACATGATGCCTTTCGATCAGGTAACGAATGTAGCCTTTTTGCTCTTTCGAATTCGCATTGACCCAAGCCTGGGCCTCCGCCATCTGCTGTGGAGTAATCATGCGCTCTTTGAGCAATAGTTCGGCCAGCGGTTTAGACATGAGGTTCCTCTTCCATGAAGAACATTAAGAACATGAACAGAATCAGAGACGATTCGCCTTCAGTTCAGTTTCTCGTCTGTGACATTTTTTGTCAAACCGAGAGCACAAGTCCTCGAAAGCCCCACATCAAGGCAAACTCAAAACCTTCCGGCATTCGTCAATATCTCGACGAATTTGAGTCACGAGCTCATTCACTCCTGCAAACTTCATCTCGGCTCGAAGTCGCTTTACAAACTTGACTGTCAAAGCACTGCCGTAGAGATCCACATCCGTATCCAGAAGATGGGTTTCTACCCACGCTGGGAACTCATCGGGAACAGGCGATGCACCGGCAAAGGTCGGTCGCACTCCAATGTTTGTGATCGAAGCATAACGTTTGCCGGCAAAATCAGTCTCCGTCGTATAGACCCCATTCGGAAGTGCAAGCTTATTATCGAGCTTGAGATTCGCGGTCGGAAACCCAATCTGCCGCCCTCGCCCATCCCCTTTTCTCACCACACCTTTGTACGAAAACGCCCGTCCCAACAAGCGCGCGGCCTGATCGACCTCGCCCGCAAGCAGATAACTTCGCACCCGTGAGCTCGAAACAACCTCTGAATCCTCACGCTGCGGTTGAACCACCGTGAGCTCGACCCCCGCGGAGTCACAAAGCTCCTGCAAGACCTCGAGGTGTCCACCCCGGCCTTTTCCAAACCCAAAGTCGTACCCGACCACAATGGCCTCTGCATTGAGTCTACGGAGGAGAATATCCCGAAAGAACTGCTCAGGTTGAATCGTCGAAAACTCACGACTGAAGGGCTGTTCGATCGCCATGTCGAGCCCTAGACCTGCGAGGAGCTCGAGCTTCTCATCGTAAGTGGACAAGAGCGGAAGAGACACTTGTGGACGAAGTGCGACTTGAGGATGAGGGCGAAAAGTAAACGCAATCGCAACCCCACCCCTTGCTCGCGCTTTTTCGAGGGCAAGAGCGATGATCCTCTGATGCCCCAAATGGACTCCATCAAAGTTTCCGATCGTCACTACTGCATGCCCGGGAGAATCCGTGAGCTGCTCGACTCCGCGATAAATTTTCATAGTACTTTATCGGTAACTGATGATTTTGATTTTCTGTAGCCCCGAAAACCATTCCAAGCCTTGCACTCCCGAAGAATCGTGCAAATACTGACTCTCAGAGAAGGATGGATCCCACTTCATGAAACCTCCACGTCACTCCTCCGAAAAAAAACCTCGTTCAACTGCTTGGGTGATCACAGTCGCCAACCAAAAAGGAGGCGTTGGAAAGACGACGACCACCATGAATTTGGGCACTGCCTTGGTCAAAATGGGCAAGCGCGTCCTCCTGATCGACGCGGATCCCCAGGGAAACCTCACGAGCTACTGCGGAGTGACTCCAGGAATCGAGCCTTATGAGACGCTTCGAACCTTGGATGAAGTCTTCCTTGCCAAGCGAGCGATCGATCGCGAAGCACGCTCTCGATTCATCGCCAAGACTCCATCTGGACTCCACCTCATCGGGTCCGACTCAGGTCTCAATGGCGTCGAGTACTACCTCATGCCTCGATCCGATAAAGAGCAAGTGCTCGCCCGCTTCATCGACGAAGTACGCGGCGACTATGACTACATCTTCATCGACACGCCCCCTTCTCTCAACCTGCTCACCCTCAACGCGCTTTGTGCCAGTGATCGTGTCCTGATCCCGATGCAGCCTGAGTTCTTTAGCCTAGAGGGGATCGTCAAGATCCGCGAAGCAATCGAGAACGTTCGCTCCCGATGGAACTCTCAGCTCGCAATCGGGGGCGTGCTTGCCACCCAAGTTTCTCCTCGTCGTGCACTCACGCAGGAAGTGCTTCAAGCACTCAAAACCGAACTCGGAAACCTCGTGTTTGAAACCCAAATCCATGACAACGCTGCAGTGACCGAGAGCACCGGACACGGTGTCTCCGTTATTGAGTACGACCGATCCTCACGCGGAGCCAAAGAGTACCTCGCACTCGCAGAAGAAGTGATCGAACGTGGATTTGAGTTCTCGATTGAAAAAGGAACTCTTCAAAACCTGGAGAAGCAATCATGACTGCCCCCCGCTCACCGCAAGTCTCAACTCACAAGCTCGGTCGAAATCCATTTGCTGCGAAAAGCCAGCCTCAATCGAGCGGTGCATCTAAGGCGAACCCCAAGGCAAAGGACTCTCCGTCGCAGGAGGATGCGCCTGTTCGACTGATTCACATCGTCCAAGGCGTCTTCTACTGGGCCATGGGCGCCGCGCTCGAGCGCCTGGCGACCCAGCTTTCCCGGCGGTCTTGAGGCTCTCCCGCTTTCCCGTCCGATTCAATTTTTAACGATTTGAGTTGAGTTAAGTCGAACAAAAGCCTTCGGGACACACTCTATGAGCGCGGATGGAACAAAAGGCTTCTTCAAAAAAAGGTCAGCTCCCGCTTGAATTGCCAGACGCTCCCCGCCTTCTCGAGCAGAGGTGACAATCGTCACCCAAGGTGTGTGATCTGTCCCCCACTTGGCCGTCCACTGCCGCTCTAGCGCTTTCAGCTCGCTCAGGAGCTCCAAACCATCTCCAGGACTCATCTCAAGGTCGGTCAGAATACATACCCGCTTCCCGATATCCGCAGTCCTCATCCATTCTTTCATCCACAGCGCAGCGCTGTGCCCATCCGAGCAGGCATGAACTTCGCACCCCAGAGATTGAAGCAAAAGAGTGATCGATACACGCAGTGATACATCATCTTCTGCAACAAGAACAATTGATACCTTCACGGGGCGGTCCCTTTCGTAGATTTGCAATCGCCAACCTAAATCAGGTACCATGGAAGATAATTTACGGAATGATTTTAAAAAGACCGCACTCCGGTTAAGCGAGCTAACTATCGAGAATCATTCTCGTGTTAGCCTGCGCATCTCACTTGAGGTCAATCAACTAAGGACGGTGCTTGAGACATGAAATCCAGTCGAGTTCGCAAAGACTACAACATCTCCGAGCTCAGTTTGGCGTTGAAGAACATCGCTGCCGAAATACGTAGTTTTCGCGAAATGGAAAAAATCTCACAGAGTGAGCGAGCAAAGCGAGCATCTGTCTCAAAGACCACGATCAATGACCTGGAAAACGGAAAAGCAACGGACATCCAGCTCTCCACGCTCTTGCTCATTGCGGAGACCATCCAACAGTCCCCCACATCCCTGATTCAACGAACCGATCTAGAGGACAGCTCATCGGATCGCAGCCGCTTTATCGAAAGCTTTGAGTCACTCCAAAAAGGACTCAAAGGCTTTGAGATTCTCTACCGAAAAACGAAGTAAGGCCTTCTTACCGCAGGCAATCCGTTGTCGGATCAATCACAAGCAAACAGAAAAACAACAAAGGGAGCCCAAAAACGGGCCCCCCTTTTTTTTACCTGAATTCAACCCCTCTGCCGATTAAGACAAAAAGAGCATCTCGCGGTATTTTGGCAGCGGCCAGAGATCATCCGCAATGATCGCCTCGAGTTCATCACTCGCCTGACGGAGCTCCTGCATCGTACTGGAAACATCCATTGCATAAGCCTGCGCCTTTGCATCCTCCGTTTCTTTTTGCTCAGCTACATGCCACTGACGCTCCAGAGCATCCCGCTTTTTCTGTAATGCGCTCAACTGGGTACTCACTTTTTCAAGAAGACCAGTTTGAGGAGCACTCACCCCTGCGGCTTTTGCCGCCAAGACACTGTTGGCCAGAGTGAGCTGATACTGAATCCCGGCAGGCAGAATCATCGTGTCCACCATCTGCTTCAAAGTATCGACTTCGATTGCGACGTTCTTGAGATAGCGCTCCAAACGGACGTGAAAACGCGAGATCATCTCAGCTTCTGTGAAAATCCCAAGCTCTCTTACGGTTTCACGACTCTGTTCAGTCACCAGTTCGGCGAACGCTTCCGGCGACTTCCGAAGATTGGGAAGGCCGCGACTTTCTGCTTCCTTCACCCACTCTTCCGAGTATCCGTTTCCTTCAAAGCGAATCGCTTTGCTCTCACGAACCGTATCCCGAATCGCTTCCCAAATAGCTTCGTCACGAGGCAACGTCTTGAGCTTCTCCTTGAGACGATTCGCCATCATCTGCATTCCATCCGCAACAGCGGCGTTGACCAATGTCACCGGGAAAGAAGTCGAAGCCGACGAACCCACGGCACGGAACTCAAACTTGTTCCCAGTGAAGGCAAAAGGAGACGTGCGATTGCGATCGGTGTTGTCCTTCATGACTTCAGGAAGTTTTCCAACCCCGAGCTTCAGGACAGCCGCTTCCACATTCATTCCTTTGGTCGTCCCTTTTTCGAGCTCGTCACAAATCCGAGTCAGGAGGTCCCCCAAGAAGATCGAGAGAATCGCAGGAGGCGCTTCGTTCGCACCCAATCGATGGTCATTCCCACTCGATGCGATTCCTGCTCGCAGCATCCCTGCATGCTTCTTCACACCGGCCATAACTGCAGCGAGAATCATTAAGAAACGCAGGTTTTCGTGCGGGGTTTTGCCGGGCTCCAAGAGGTTCTCACCATCTAAGTCGGGACCACTCCCCTTAATCGAGAGCGACCAATTGCAGTGTTTTCCACTGCCATTCACTCCAGCAAAAGGTTTCTCGTGAAACAGAACACTCAGGTTGTGCCTTAAGGCCACTTTTCGAAGGACTTCCATCACGATCTGGTTGTGATCGGTTGCAATATCCGCTTCTTCGAAAATCGGTGCCGTCTCGTACTGACTTGGAGCCACTTCATTGTGACGGGTCTTGATCGGTACTCCGAGCTTGTAGAGCTCATACTCACACTCCGCCATGAACGCCTGAACTCGAGCAGGGATCGAACCAAAGTAATGGTCCTCCAGCTGCTGACCTTTTGGAGGCAATCCGCCCAAAAGAGTCCGACCTGCCATCACGAGATCCGGCCGCAAACTCCAAAACGCACGATCAATCAAGAAGTACTCTTGCTCGATTCCAAGCGTCGGAACGACACGCTTCACGCCCTTCTCGCCCATCAACTCAAGCAGTGCAGTGGCTTTCTGCGAGATCACTTCGATGGAACGAAGCAGACCGGTTTTTTCGTCGAGCGCATCACCATGATAACTAATGAAAACCGATGGAATACAAAGCGTCTTCGTAGACGCTGACTCCATGATGAACATCGGACTTGCTGCGTCCCAAGCAGTGTAACCGCGAGCTTCGAAAGTGGTCCGCATTCCCCCAGATGGGAAACTGGACGCATCCGGCTCACTTTGAATCAACATCGAGCCCGTAAATTTTTCGATCGGACGCTGATCATCATCAAAAGCCAAGAAGGCATCATGCTTTTCTGCAGTCGAGCCCGTTTGAGGCTGAAACCAATGGGAAAAGTGCGTGACTCCGCGGTCCATCGCCCAGTCCCGAACGGCATGAGCAACCGCGTTGGCCACATCTTGATCAATCTTTTTGCCTGCTTGAAGCGCTTGAGTGAGCTTTTGATAAGCGTCCTTCGGGAGGCGCTCTTTCATTTTGGGAAGGTCAAATGTGTTCATCCCAAAGAACTCGGAGATTTTCAGACGCTTACCGCGCTCATCCCGAGGAGGATCAAACTTACGAGGAGTACGAGAGAGGACTTCACGAACAGCACCCACGCGGGCGCCGGACAAACCACTGGATACACCAGCAGAACCCATGGACCAGGATTGCATTTTAGATTTTCTCCGATTGTTAAATGGGGCGTGCTCAGTGCATCCCCGATCGGCCTACTATAATCGCGGGGAGGGGGTTTGATCCAGAGGGATTTCTGAGAGGCGGCGAGAAAACTGGAGCCCTTTTTCGTAAGTCGGCAGCAGCGCCGTCCGAATCTCAGATTCGCTCATGACGCCTGCTCTTGCGGCAAAGCGAGCATCCTCGGCCCGCTGTAGGACCTGATCAAACGCTTCTAATTCCGCCCATCCAAGAACCGGAATAGCGGAGAGAAGTCGCTCAGCCACCTCCCCGCGCGGAAGCCCACGAATTTCCTGATGAGGTAATACTCTCTCCGCTTCCTGCAAAACGGCTCCCCGAATTTGGTCGTAGACCCGCAGAACCGACTCCCAATCGGATTGGGCTTTGGCGCGCTCAGCGGCTACCCGCAAATCTTCCCACCGCTGTTTTTGCTCGCGGGTCCAAACTCCCCCCCGCGCCCGCTCCTGTTGAATCCGAAGCTGGCGTTGCCGCTTCAGAGTGACCCAAACAATAGCCAGCGATAAAGCCCCTGCCCCACCCCAAAGGAGTAGCCCAAGCATTCGGGCCACCCGAAACCCAAAGTTTTGAATCCCCGGCCGACGCTCCAAAGACGCGAGGTCCCCTTCCTTGAGAATCGCCCAAGACTCTCCCGTTCCGGGGGTCTGTCCCCCAGAAAAACCCTGACGAGCCGCAGTCGAATCATCGGGTTGGACTCCGTTTGAGCCAAGGACCCCCGAATCTGCCACCTTCAGCACCAAGGGCTCAGTCTCTCCCTGTGCATAGGACGCGGTTTCAGGATTAAAATAATTGAACTTCACTGCAGGCACTGCAAACTCGCCCGAACGCCGCGGGATCACGAGCGTCTCAAAGATCTTCTGACTCAAGCCATCTTTACTGGTCTTCTGCTGAACCTTGGTCTCGTACTTCTCGAACCCCTTGGGCCAATCAAACTCAAGCGTCTTCAAACTGCTCAAGTTACCCCGCCCCTCCACTTTGACAACCACCGTGATCGGCTGCCCCGCTGTGACTTCGGTTCGATCAATGACCGTCGTTGTCGTAAACTGCCCCACCAACCCAGAGAACTTTTCGGGCTTACCGACTTGCGGGAGTGGCAGTACCTCCACTTTCTGTCCGTCACTTTGAGTGGTGCCTTGAGTCCAATTTCGCAATCCCATCGCACCACCAAAACCCGGCACCATCCTTCGAAACGCACCGAATGGATCAAATGGATCATCCTCGTCCCCGAACCCCCCCATGGGGGTCGAGCGAGTGTACCGAAGGGTGAGTCCCAGCTGATCAATGATCGCATTGCCTTCCTGAAGGGGATAAGCGGCATACCGAATCAACAGATGCTTCGTGTAGGGAATTCCATTCTGAACCACTTGTTCGTTGGGCGGATTCCCCTGAACCACAGGCATTTCCAGCTCCTCACGAAAAAAACCCTTCAGAACAGGAAACTTATGAACCCGGCCCAATTCAGCTTGGGTATCCCCACGAACATACAAGTAATAGCTCACAATCGCCTGCTGGCCTTTATACAAAGTCTTGGGCTCGACCTCGACTCGAGTAAAGAACTCAGGCCCCTTCCCCACATACCCACCCGAAGAAGAGGAACCTTGGGACGAAGAGCCTCGCCCCATGCGCTGATCAGACGCTTGAGGATTTGAATTCGGTGCCGAGCCCGCTCCATGGACACGTACCATCACATCGGGGGCAGAATACGCTTGCGAGCCTACCTTCCCTCGAATGCTCGTGATCTTCAGATTCCCCGTGCGCTTAGCCTGAAGCAGGTAAGTAAAACGGCGCTGGACCCGCTGCCCAAATCGACCTTTGTTCGAATCGTAGGTCGCCTGGACGGAAACCGATGGACTCTCCATCAGAATATCAAAATCAGGGGCTTGAAATCTGGGCGACTCGGCACTGGTCCCCTCATCTTCGATTTCATACTGAATCTGAAACTCAATTCGCTCTCCAGCTTCGACGGCTTCCGGCCGAAGGACTGCCGTAAAGCGCACCGCTGCTTGAGCGGAGACTGCACCCAGGAACAACAGGACAGAAACCCCTTTGACCATCCAAGACGAAAACACACGTGAATCTGGTTTCATGGTTCTACTGCTCCACCCTTCTTGCACTACCAGTCCTTCTCAGAGGATTGCGGCCGTGCCGTCTTCTGCCGTTGCATCTTTGAACGGAGTTCTTTTTCTCGAAGTGAGAGATCATTCATCACTTGTTCAGCATCTTCCTCAGTGAGATTTTTACTCTCAAACGCTTTCGCTTTTCGCTGCTGGGCTTGCTCTTCACTCTCCTCGCTTCCGGCCTGAGGCTTTTGCGGCTCTTTTTTCTGCTCATCCGAACCCGAGGAGGACTGAGAGTTCTCGTCCTTCTTCCCCTGGCCCTCTTGATCTGACGTGTCGCTCGAGGACTGAGACTCCTGTTGCTGCTGGTCTTGCTCTTTTTTGTCTTGGTCTTGTTTTTTCTTTTGCTGCTGCTGTTGTTGTTGCTGCTGCTGGATCAGGAGAAGCTCGAGATTTTTTCGAGCATTTTGCAGAACCTCTTCACCAGATTTGCCCGCTTTTTTGGCAGCCTCAATGGCCTGCACATAACTTTCGATGGCCAGCGGAACCTGCTGCATCCCCCCCGTGATCACCCCACGATTGAACCAAGCGAGGGCCTCAACATCCGGTCGTTTCACTGCCTGAGCATGAAGGGCTGCACCCTTGAACACTTCTCCTGCACGCTGCGCCGCTGCTCCCCCTTTTTTTAAAGCTTTCGTGGGATCAGCTCCCGAGTCCTCTTCGGATGAACCTGCTGGCTGAGTCTTCTTTCCGACAGATGTTGCTGGAGAACCTGCCGATTTTTGGGCAGAGGCCGTGGCTTGAAGGGCTTCCGATAACCAAGCAACTCCCGAATTGTACTGAAGCTCGGGATGCTCAGGGCTATCTATTTGCGCTTCCGTGAAAAGCTCAGTCGCTTCTTTGGAGTTTTGGTTTTCCAATGCACGAATGCCCTGCTTGTTTTTGATGACTGAGGTCACGGAAGGGGCAACCGGTGCGGTGGGAGCCCCCTCTGCAGCCGAAGCACTGTGCGAGAGCAGAAGAGTTCCCCCACTTGCTAAACCTCCGAATATCCCAAGCCAGAGCAATGCCAGTCGATGAATCGTCCCCGACGTCTCTAGTGGTTTACGTGTACGAATCCCGGTAGCAATCAGAAGTAAAATCAAACCGAGTGCGAGTGGAATTTGGAAGCGCTCTTCGTAGGAGACCACTTTCTTCTCATTGAGTCCCCGTCGATCCAACTTCCCGATTTTTGCCAATAGCTCTCGGATCTCAGTCTCTTCATCAGTCAATCGTAGCAACTGACCCCCACCTGCTTCGGCTACACGCTGGAGCGACTCACCCGAGAACTGACTCACCACTGTTTTGCCCTGAGGGTCACGCTTATATCCCCTCAAACTCCCGGACTCATCCCGCACTGGAATCGGTCCACCCTGCTCTGTTCCCACCCCGAGAACAAAAACTGTTACCCCTTTTTCTTTGAGCCGACTCGCATTCTGAAACGCAAGCCCCTGATGGTCCTCCCCATCTGTAATCATCAAGACCACACTCGAAGCAGTCGGAGCGTCAGGTCCGACCGCTTCGGCGCCCCCATCCAAGAGCCGAACTGCTGTACTGAGTGCCAAATCGAGATCGGTCCCCTGATTAGAGATGCTGCGAGGTGAAAGATCTCCGAGAACTTCGCGAACATAGTCATGATCGGTCGTAAGCGGAGACGCAACATAAGAACTTCCGGCAAAGCCAATGAGAGCGACTCGATCTCCCCCCAATTGACCCAAAAAAGAACCGATCCAATGTTTGGCTTTAGCAAGACGGTTGGGGATCGCGTCCTCCACTGCCATACTGTTGGAGACATCCAGAGCAATGATGATATCCAAGCCACTCGTCTGGACCACCTCTTCGTTGCGACCCCACTGAGGACGAGCCAATGCGATCAAAATCAGCGCCATTCCTAAAAACCAAAAAACACGAGCCGAGGATTCACGCTCGGGATCACGCAGAGGAATGATTCGACTCCAAAGTCCACGCCTCGCAAAAAGCTCCAAAACCTGCTCTCGCTTGCGAGCTGCGCGAAAGGCCAGTACCGCTCCAACAAACAAAGGTATCAAACTCCAGAGCCAAATGGGGTGCAGCCAGATCACAGCGCCATCCTCCAAACCAATCGCGCCAAAAACCGCTCCAAAAGCAGCACAAAAAATGCAAGTTTGAGAAACCAAGAAAACTGTTCCTCATAACGAATTTTCTCACGCATCTCCACTTCGGTTTTTTCGAGTTGATCGATCTCACTAAATACTGCGTTCATCGTGCCCAAATCCTGCACTCGGTAGAATCGTCCACCGGTGTTTTCCGCGATAACTTGAAGAATCTCTGTATTGAGTGCGTTTTGTTGTGTGAAGTATTCTTTTCGAACCGCGCCACCCGGCAGCTTCTGGATGATCGGAATCCGAACCGGCCCCTCTTTACCAATTGCAATCGTATAGACTCGAATTCCGTAGCCTTTGGCGAGCTCACCTGCATCGGCGGGACTCACTTGACCGACGTTGTTATCTCCGTCAGTTAGCAGAATCACGATTCGAGACTTAGCGGTAGAGTTCTTCAAACGCGCTACTCCGAGCGAAAGACCATCGCCGATCGCGGTTCCGTCACGAAGCCGCCCCGTCTCGATCTCTTTGACCGCTCCGGTAAGCAGTCCGTAATCTAAAGTAGGCGGGGCGAGAGTCAGTGGCTCCCCACTGAAGATCACAAAACCGATGCGATCATTGTTACGCCCCTGAATGAATCGAATCATCGTTTCTTTGGCGATCTCCAAGCGAGACTTCTCAGCCAAATCTTCGGCCAACATACTGGCACTGACATCCATCACCATCAGGATGTCAATACCGCTCACCTTTCGCTCTTGTTGCTCAAAACTCGATTGAGGACGCGCCAGAGCCACAATCAAGAGGATCAGTCCGATCGCTCGAAGACTCAGCAAAAAAACTCGAGGGTCGCGGCCCTGAAATTTTCCCCGTAAACCTCGTGAGAAAACCAAGTACGCAGGCTTTGCGTGACGAAAAGCCGATCGGATCAAAAATGGGATCAGAGGAAGAACGAGTAAAATCTGCCAAAACGCAAACCTCATGGCTTCACCTCAGAGGAGCGCGAGTCTTCGGTTCCTGTTATCGAGTTGGGTGCAAACTGTACCGGTGGACGACGTGTCGATCGAACCCACATCCGAGAGTCTTGAAGCAATCCCTCACCTTCAGAAACTTCAGGAACATAATCCGTAAACTTGACACGATCGAGGGATTCAAAAATCGCTTCCAGCTTCTTGAGGGTGTCTGCCGATACCTGACCTGCGCTACGCATCTCTTCGAGAATTTCACCGGAGGTGCGTTCCTGCGCATCAAATCGATAGCGGGCACCCAAGTATTTTTTGAGCGACTCCGAAACTCCAAAATAGTACGGCTTGAATCTACGCTGAGAGAGCAGCTGCGAACGTTCGATTTCTCCGAGTTCCTTAAGGGCAAGCTCATCTTCGGGAAGAACGATGGGTGGCAAGGTTACTGCCTGAATCCCTCGTCGCTTTTTCCAAATCCGAAATGCAGCATAGCCTGTCCCCAGGAGCCCGAACAGAATCAGTGCTGCGAGCATAAGCCAAATCCAAGTGGGCCAATGCAAATCGAGAACCCCGTATGGAGGAGCAGGCTTTGCCCCGGACTGGACTTCTTCCTGTGTTAAAGTCCGGGCTACTTTTCCGATTACCTGAGGTTGGGTTTCAGCGATCTTGGTTTTGCGCTCTCCTTTTTCGACCAAGTAGATCTCCAGCGAAGGCAGCGCGAGCTCTCCATCGGCAAGCGGCGTGAGCTTGACGATCGGCTCTCCGCTATCGGTAATCGTGACTTGATCCTCCGAAAAAACCGCAAATCCCTGCGGAGTCTCCGAACTTGCTCCCTCTGATGGAGGGGCAACATAAAAGCCTCCGGCTGGCTTACGCCAATCGAGTCCCACCACGCGCAAGCTGATGATATCTCCGATTCGGATCTCATCCTCGGATGAATTCACTCGCTCCAGATCGTATCTCTGAAAAGTGCTGCCCGAGTCCGACGTAGAGGCTGCGGGCTTTCGATCGGTAGGGCTCTGGTGAGGAGCAGATGACTTTAATTTCGACTTCATCTTCCCGATCTCCGCAAAGCTCGAAGTCTAAAAAACTTCACGATCGCCTGCACATAATCCTCATGGGTTTGAATCCGAAGCTCATCGATTCCGCCCCCTTTAAAAGCTGTGCGACGATCAGTCTCTTGCTCCTCTCGAGTCTGCTCGAGCCAGCGCTTGAACTCGTAGCCCCCAGTATCGACTCCCACTTCCTCGCCGGTTTCTGGATCTTGAAAGTAGACCCATCCAAGATCTGGAACGAGATCCTCCCGACGATCGGAGAGATTCAGTGCGACAACATCGTGTTTGCGGGCCAATTGTCGGAGTGCGATCTCATAGCCTTCAGCCATAAAGTCACTGATCACAAACACAATCGACGCATGCTTGAGAATTCGACTCGCGGACTGAAGTGCTTGGGTCAGATTCGTACCGGGTGTCTTGGCTTCATGAACGAGAATCTCACGAATCACCCGCTGAAGATGAGAGCGGCCTTTACGCGGCGGAAGAATTAACTCCACATCTCCTGCAAACAAAAGGGCTCCTACTTTGTCGCCACCATGGATCGCAGCATAGGAGATCATCCCAGCAACTTCTGCAGCAACTTCACTCTTGAGCTTTTCACTTGAGCCGAAAGCCTGAGAGCCAGAAATATCGACCACTAACAAAACCGTGAGTTCTCGCTCCTCCTCAAACTTCTTGATCATTGGATCACGAGTCCGAGCACTCACTTTCCAATCCAGGTGGCGGATGTCATCTCCCGGCATGTACTGACGGTGCTCGGAGAAAGTAACCCCCTGACCTTTGAAGTGGCTTTTATACTGGCCGGTCATCACATCATCCACACGCTTTCGTGTAATGATCTCAATCTGCCGGACACGAGCGAGAATTTCGGCGGGCAACAGGGAGGGACTCATTCGTCCTTCTTTCTTAAGGAACCTCGACCCGATCGAGGATCTTGCGAATCACTTGCTCTGAATCAATTCCATCCGCTTCCGCTTCGAAGGATACCAAGATCCGGTGTCGCAGAATATCGTAAGCCACGCTCTTCACGTCTTCGGGTGTGACGAAGCCACGGTGCTTAATGAACGCTGTTGCGCGAGTAGCTTTAGCCAGTGCTAGCGTAGCCCGAGGGGATGCTCCTACCGAGATCATCGGCTTCAACTCGGAAAGACCCGCCTTTTCTGGGAAGCGTGAGGCAAAAATAATGTTCAGGATGTAATCTTTGATTTTTTCATCCATGTACACGCGAGAGGCAAGCTCGCGTGCTTCGAGAAGCGTCGTGGGATGACAAACTTTTTGTGCTTGAGGAGGCTTTACTCCGGCCATGCGGTTAAGGATCGACTTCTCCTCGGCCTGCGACGGATAGCCGACTTTCACTTTAAACAAGAAGCGATCCAACTGCGCCTCTGGGAGGGGATAGGTTCCCTCCTGTTCAATGGGGTTCTGAGTCGCCAAGACGACGAATGGATCTGATAATTTATAAGTCGTTTCGCCAATCGTGACCTGTCTCTCTCCCATCGCTTCCAACAATGCGCTTTGAACCTTAGCCGGAGCACGGTTGATCTCGTCAGCTAAGACCAGATTCGTAAAAATTGGGCCTTTTTTGGGTGTGAACTCACCTGTCTTCTGATTGAAGATCATGGTCCCCACCAAGTCTGCAGGTAGAAGGTCCGGAGTGAATTGAATCCGCTGAAACTCAACATGCAGAATGTCGGCCAGTGTTTTAATGGTCAGCGTCTTAGCAAGGCCCGGCAAACCTTCGAGCAAGACGTGCCCATCGCAGAGCAACGCGATGAGAAGGCGCTCTAGGAGAGAGCGTTGCCCTACGATCACTTTGCCCGCTTCGTTGAATATCTCGTCAACAAACTGACTCTTCAGTTTAATCTCTTCGGTGAGGGTCTGGACGTCGGTCACAGTTGTCATAGCGCACATCATCCGACTGAGCCGAAAGGCTGTCAACCGAATGGGATAAGTTTGAATGGAGGTCAATCGGAGTGATTTGAATGGTGGTGGATGAGACTCAGGTGGATTGCAGACTGGGACGCGCAGGTTCACACTCATCGACAGAACATCATGAATACTCGTCAACGACTCGAAGGGCTTTGTATCCAACGTAACCGCGCAGCACTCCTTCGGGAGGTCAAGCGCTTCATTCGTCGCGGCAGCAAAGGTCTGGGTGGGCAGAGGGGGGTGGGCAGAGGGGGACAGACCCCAGTCAGTAGCGCGTTTTTTACACAGAAAAGGGCGGGCGAACCGCCTGGGAGGCGGGAACGGGGACAGATCGCGATCACTCCGACGGGATGGAATGGCTTTGGCGGGCCGGCATGCACCAGGACACCAAGTGCACGGGGTCTGTCCCCCGACGTACTCGGAACTGAGCGCGCCCTCTGGTTAGCCCGAGCGTGGACTCAGCAAGGAGCTTGGCGATTTGGGCGCGATTTATTTGAACGGATTCCAGCGGGAAGCATTCACACACCCCAGGCTCGAGTTCTCGCCGCAGCCTTGTACCTGAGCCTCGGAGAGATCGAAAATGCTCTGGCCGCACTCCCTCCCACCACCGCCTGGGGACCAGCCCTCAGTTGGGTCAAAAAAGTTGGAAAAGTTGGGGGTCTGTCCCCCCCATCAACCCATCCCAATAGCGTGGATCACATCAGTTCACCTCAAACGGGAGATGAAATACAACCCGGGGAATCGGGATCGGGGGGACAGACCTGGCGGACCTGGTTCTGGCAACGTTGGCTGATCGAAAACGAATGTCTCACCATTCAAGGCGACTACGAATCCGCGCTGCAATCACTGGAGGCGATTAGAATTCATATGCCAGAGCTAGCAAAGGCCAACTCACAGCATATTTTATCACTCCAGTCCTATTTCGAGGGGCATGCAAGCTCTGCAGAGAGCGGGATTGCACGACTGAAAAGCACTCTTGCAGCCCCCCCTAACCTACAATCTACCCACCCCAGACTATTTAAAGTGAACTGTGCCGTTTTGGGGGATCTACTCGTCAAAACTGGAGAAACACTTGCCGCAAAGAACTTTTATCTCAGAGCGCTTCACGCGACCCGCAGAGAATCCCATGTTCTGTCCCCTCACTCCGAGCTGGGAATCCTCATCAAAATACAATCCAACGAACTCGGTAACGACAAACTGAAGAACCGCCTCCTAAGCTACCCCGATATTCCACCTGCCCTCGAACGCCGGATGCAAAAGATGCGAATGGGCGAAAAATTCGAAATATTGGGGACAGACCCCCATCAACCCCATCAACCCAAAAAAATCAGTGTAAACCTCCAAAACGGTGAAGTCACCAAAGACGGTAAACTGCGTCCCGACTGTCCCAGCGAACTACTCCTTGCCGCCCTCCTGCTTTCCTCTGGGCCGACTGGAATCGGGATCCCCGCAGTCTACCCACTACTGTGGCCTGGTGAGTCGTGGAACTGGTTTCAGTTTCCAGAGCGACTCTCAAAGCTGTTGGTACGCCTCAGACGCCATTACGGAATCCCGGTGGAACGAAAACGAAACAGACTCAGGATAATACATCTTCGGAGTTCAGTGATCGACAGAATCGGGTACTTCTGGGGTCTGTCCCCCCTCCCCACTTTTCTAACCACCCTGAATCAAAAGAAAAAACACGAGCACGTCTTTCGAGCTGAGGAAGTCGCGCGCTTCTATGGAGTGTCTCGACGCCACTCGAGCAACCTGCTTTCCCAGTGGCTAAGCAAAGGGTGGATATCAAGAAGAGGAGCTGGCCCTACGAGTGTTTACTTGATCCAGATCGAGGGTGCGCAGGCCCAAAAAAAACAATAAGCATAGGATTGAGATGCAGTTAGTCTCCGGAGGAGATCCTAAAGGCATCCTTCACGAGGACCAAAAACTCATCAATCTTGCCGCCTTCTGCTGCATGCTCGCCCAACGCGGAAAGAACCTCCCCCACTTCAGCTGGCTCATCACGAACCAAGAGCAAGACCTCCTCGAACTCACCCCTTCGAATCGAAGTCGTGGAGGCTGGCACTAGGGGACCCAACGTCGCCAGGCTTCGTCGAGAGGTCATCGAATGGTCGGCCAGCCACTCCAAGATCCGACGCGCAGTTTGCGGATCAGAGGAGTTTGGAGAGAAGTAATCAAGCAGATCGACCACAATCTGTTCCAACCCCAGACGACTCACCCGAGGATCCTGATCCAGAGCAGTGATGCGACTCACCAGAAGATTCCACTGTTTCTCTGCTTTGCTCGGACCGGATGAACCTCGGACCGGCTGAATCGACTTCAAAAGCTCAATTCCGCTCGGAAGGAGATAAGGGGTAGAAATGACGGAATCTGCGATCGTCAAGAATGCCAACCGAGACTGCCCCGGATTCGACCCGGCACTCCGATAACGTCCACGCTCATCAATTCCCGACGAGTAGGCTAGCTTTACCAGGTGTGCGAGATCCTCTCGCTCAAGAACAGACCTCACCAGATCCGCCCGTCTCAAGAAGTAAACCTGATTTTTCCTCTGCTGCATGATCGGGGCCAAACGACTTACCAGCCCCTGAGTCCAATTATTGTGCTCCAAAAATGCCAGCCCGTAGAATGCCAGTTCTGCAGGAAAACCGCGGGTCAACAAAGCGGGCGAATCTGCCAATCCCCCTACTAACCTTGATTCGTTTTGTCCCTCAGACCCTGAAGGCACCAAGGTATCAAAGATCTGCTGAAGAATAGGCCAAATCATAGCCCTATCCGTATCTAAAGGAGCAGATGGAGGGCCAACTATCAATGCCCGCATCACTTCTGCAGCATGAGGATGAGATGAGAAACTCGACCACGCACGAAAGAAGTCCAACAGTGCAGTCCGTTCGAGCAATTTATCACGACTCGGCACCTGCGAAGCTGGCAGCGCCAGGTCAGGCTTATCCCAAAGGGCTCGGCTCGCTTGGGTCCCCAATCCGAGCTTCACCATATCCACAATCAATCTGAGATTGTTCGCAATCTCTTCGCGAGCATTGTCTTTTCCTTGAGGAGAGGAGGTCAAAAACTCAAAAAACAAGTCCCGGAGAACTTTCGCTCCACCGGCGTAGCGCGAACGACTCTCTGGAAGATTTTCCTCGATAATATCAATGAGCTGACGATTGTTGAACACGGCCACTTTTGCGTCACGCTTGAGTATTCCACCAGACACTCCAGTGGCTCGGGGAAGAGCTTCTTCTTCTTCTGGAGTCCACTGAAAGCAGTCAGGCAATTCGGGATAACCGAGCAAAAACTCAAATTGTCGAAGCGTACTCAAGATTGATTTGGTTGGAGCCATAGTCGGGAAAACGTCGTCGACGCGATAAGCATCGGACATTTTCATCGGACAAATTCCGTCTTTGATTCGCTTGATTCGCTGCTTCTCTGAGAGAGGCTCGTCACAAACCCTAGCTCTCTCCCCACCGTATTTGCGTTGAATCAGCTCTGGCCAAACATCGTACTTCTCGTCTCCCCAGGCATACGCGATCAACTCCAAGAACTTTAGGCCAAAGTTTTCAGGCAGTATGTACTGCAAATCCGCATTAATCAGGACCAACTCAAGCTTCATCAGCGAGTTAACGTAGCGAAGCCGGGGTTTGCTTTCCCCGGGGTAAAAATATGGAATCAATTTATAGTCCGTCGCCCGCTCCTGAATCCAACGCGCCAAATACTCAGGCGGGTAATGCGAAGTTTGGGTGGGTCGGAAGTCCTTCGGAGTGGGGACAGACCCCGTATTTCCGATCGAAGGCAAGCTGAAGTACTTGAAAACATTGAGCATCGCCTGAAGGGCGGGACGACTCCCGTCTGGACCAACGTAACTTGCCTTCGGATCCAGAAGTCGCTGCATCAACGGAGTCAGGGCGTTTTTAAGATCAGGAACCGACCAATTCATCCGAGCGGATCTAGGCTTTTCCTCCGAGGCTTGAAAGAACTCCCAGCTAGTCCTCGCCTCCTGAACGTCCTGAACGATCTCCTCTATACGTCGCGCAGACTTGGCCGTTCCTGGACGAATGCATTCTTTCAGCCCGAGTTGCTTAACTAGTTGCACCATTTGGTCGGGGGTAAGACTCCATTTTTTCGGATCGCTTCCACTTTCCCGCGAGTTAACCGGAGAAACACAGTGGGCCAATTCGGAGTAATCGACACGGTCCAATGAATACAACTGTCGCTCAAGTGACTCCAACCGTCGCTCACCCAGGGGGTCAGATGGCGGAGGCAGACTATCCATAGGACTTTCTCGCGAATCGGTTCGATCACAAGCAGATGCGCGCCGAAGCAGATACTCAGCAAACGGGAGGGCATAGGGGACAGACCCTGTCCGAAGCGTAATTGACCCAAAGTCTAGCACCTCCAGTACATGATCTGGCGCCGTCTGCATCACAGTGGACGCTAGGTTCAGAGCAGGGCGAAACACAGGCCCCCCTCCAGACCCGCTCCGGGCGTCCTCGTCGGACTCGACCTTAAGAGCCAAAAAAACATTTGCAGCCCGAAGGTAGCGCTGAAAACTCCCATCTTGAATGGAGTTTACGACGGAGTCCATCAAGGTCTTGACCCCTCTATCCTCGATCTTTTTAACGAAAGAACTAACCCATTGGATCGGTAGATCTAAAAAATTCCTAACGGGATCAACACTCGACCGATCTCCGTAAACAGGCCGCCCCCTGAGGAACAATATCGCCTGCTCAACTTCGTTATACTTTTTGGACGAGTTCACACAGCCCATCAGACGATCGATCTGCCCACGAAACCGGGGATCCCAATAGTTCGAAATAGAAAACGAAAAATCGATCTGCGAACAGGAGTCATCCGGGGACAGATCCACATCTCCCGCCGAAAATGGGAGCACAGTCACTTTCCTTGAACTCAGATCATGTCTACGCTTCGCGACAAAGGGCGGAACCTCCGTCTCAAGAATCTCCATCCGCCCCTTTTGAGCAAACTTGTGAAACAACGATAGAACCGCCTCGATTAACTCCCTGAGCTCACCTGTCTGAGCCATTTTGGAGATGAGACGCACGGAAGATCCGAATTCCGGCTCCGAAGCCAAGCGAAAAAAAGTTTCTACCATTTTCCCGCCATTAGGACCTGTTCCTATTTCGGAAAGTAGGCTCCGAGCCATTTCAATGGCGGGATGAGCATCGCTTGAAAAATAGCTTTTCCGAAGCCCTTCAAATAGCTTCTCAACCCCTACATCTCCGGCGCGAACCATCTCGGTCGTCGCGCGCAAAAACCTTACAATGTCCTCGGACGGGGTTCGCGCAAGAATTTGCATGAAGACCTGATAGAGGCTCCCCCCCCCCAACTCAGGGGACTGTTCCAAAACAAAACGGATCAAACCTCGTAACCCATCTCGCTGAGAATCCGTCAAAGACGTTAAAAGGAAGAGGAAGTCTTCAAGAAGACCGCGATCTGCGATTTCCTGTAGCAGAGGAAACATGGCCCGCATGTCCTCGTTCTGACCAAAAACGCGAATAAGGAAATCCTCCTGGCCATTTCGTCTGAAAGCCTCGAGAAATTCGTTGGCGAACTCCAGCATGGGCGAACCAGCCAAGCGATAGAGAGAAGAGTACGACTGCGCGACGGCAGGTGGAAGCTCACACACGGGGGCTGCGAGGGCGATGGCGACAGGGATCTGTCCCCTCAAAAAAGCCGGTGCATCTGACCGATGCGCCCCCAATATCTGTCCAAGGAGCAGGTCTACCGGACTCTCAATCTGCCTGGCCCCTTTAAAACACGAAATGGGCTGCTTCCCGGTAAGGAACAATACTCGAATGTCATCTAATAACGGGGGGCGCTCTATGTATCCGTTCGCACTGTCGAGCTCTCCGCCGCCCCTTCTCAACGGAGCCAACAGAGTTTTTAGCGCATATGCAGCACGCGGCACTTGGGCCCCAAGGCGCGATTCGCTGGAACCGAGCACCGCATCCAAAGTGACTAAAAGATCAGGCCGCCCAGATAGAGGCATCGCTATTCGCTCAAAGGTTTCCCGAAGAAGGGGGACAGACCCCACTTTTTCAGGTTCCGCAGATAGGTATCTCACCCAGGGTCCGATTAGATCTCGCTCGAGCTGGCGATCACTTCGATAACTGTCGTCACGTATCTGTGTAAGGATCTCCTGAACCGAGGCCGCAGAGGTCAGGGTGAGACCAAGGTCGAGTATTTTTTCAACCAATGGAGGGTCGACTTGAGTTGAAGCCCTCTCAAGAGATTTGAGAACCAACGAGTCTTGACGGGTCTCTTCATGTGCGCGCTTTGCCAGCACAATTGTGGATGTAACCCATTCATCGTGCGCAAGCAGCTTACCCACGCTCTTCAAAGTGTCATCAAGAAGGCCTCTTCGGGAGAGCGTTTTGATGGTGCTATCCAACTGGAAAAGCATCCGATTATCATTGAGCAACTTACGATTGAAGTGATCAAGGATGGGTGAAAGCTCATCATCTGAAAGCCTCGCGCTCAGATCAACAATCGGCTGAAGCGTCCCACTCGAGTTCAGACAGTTGAGAATCTTCCGAAAAGTAGGAGGATCAATGGCGCTCGAAGAAAGGTCTAATCCCGCACATCCAGAATTGGATTTTCGATACAGGGGCTGCTCTGAGACAGATTGATCTATCTCCTCTCCCCCTAAAAATACACTCGGTGAGCATGCAGAAAAAAGGCCAGTGGATATCGCAGTCAGGACAACGACTAGACACAAACGGGGACAGATCCCGAGGCGAGGCCCTAATTTCTGCAGAACTCTAGCGATCACAAACACAACCCCACCTTCTCCAAAAG
>Ga0169931_10002318_pt1 | contig 31104 bp, 20 predicted proteins | sample Kivu_15m_20L_FD_129675 | JGI IMG/M metagenome (GOLD analysis project Ga0169931, IMG submission 129675) | Freshwater microbial communities from Lake Kivu, Western Province, Rwanda to study Microbial Dark Matter (Phase II) - Kivu_15m_20L... | ecosystem: Environmental > Aquatic > Freshwater > Lake...
AATATTTATCTTTGGCCAAAATGTTATCCTTAATCAATTACTTAACTGAGAGTGTTTTATTCTTTTACAATGGTTGCAGCTTTTGTCATTGGTAGACGAAGTCGCAACTGATAGCGTTACGCGAGGAGTTTTAAAAGATGATAGTGCGTTCAAGTCACTACGGGATGTCATTAAAAAATGCAACAAGATATTAGAACAAATGCTGGTTAGACGAGAAAGAAAGTATACTCTATTTTTTCGTATTGTTCAGCCTAATGATTTGAAAGATTTGATGAAAATGAAATCATGGAATGTGAAAGTAGAGGCTGCTGTGAGTGGTATCGGAAATGAGTCTAAACCTTTATCTGGAAGTGAATCGGATGCAACGAGTGATTCAGTGAGTATAACATCCAACTTCAGTTCTTCCAGCTCAAATATTTTCAATAGAGGTCGGACTTCACTACCGGTTGCTGGTCGAATTCGTGCTCGACGAGCGACACCGACTCCTGATTTGCGTCATAAAAACCTCGTAGTTTCAGATCCTTCGAAATCTTCCGCAGACGACGGCTTTTCAACATTTACAGCCCCACTTTCCACGTTTAACTTATCAAAGATGCAAAAATCTATTTCTGATATTGATGACTCGCAGATAAGTATACCGAGTAAATTTATTCAAATAAAACCATCCAAAACTTCACAATCATCGACTACCTCAGCTGCCTTAGGCATAACCCCACGAGCAGAGCTTGTCGATGTGATAATTGGTCTCCGCAACGAAAAACTGTCCCATGCCTTAGATAGCTCATGCGGCAACCAGTCAGAGAATAATATGAAAGGTATCTGGTTACCGAAAGCTGACGTTCCGACATCGGTCCCAAAACTTCCAGTTGAGTACGTTCATCGTCATCGTTTAATGAAACAAGTTGTGAACTCTTTAATAGGACGTTCTGACAGTGATAATCAGAAAGATGGTGATGATGCCATACTGGGATTCTCAAAAATCACTTGCATCACATCTCGCCATGCAGACAAATCTGGGAATGGAAAGACTACGTTGGCTGTTGCAGCGATTCAAACTGTTGAGGTCCGCGAACGTTTTCCGGATGGTATCATCTGGATTCAACTAGGACGAAAGGTGCTTTATGAAAAAGACATCCGACGGCTTTATGAAGAGCTATACGATCAACTTCTTTCAAATGACATGACTTTTTCAGAAGAAGAAGGGGAGCAAATATTCGCTAGGCAAAGTAAGAGTAAAACACAACCTATTAAGTTGATCATGAATTCCGACAAGGATCATAAGATAAAAGAAGCCTTCACTACAAACAAGTTGAAGTCTACGTATCCCAGTTCAAACAGGAAACGATACCTAAGTGGAGACCTTGATGAAGTTAGAGAAGATTTCCTACACATTATATCACAAAGACGTGTACTTATCTGTCTCGATGATGTATGGAGAATTGAAGATTTACGTTGGTTTGTGCGTGATCCGTCGTATCGTTTACATAACGAAATCGATGATTCTTCTTTTCACGAGCAGGAAACATTACAACTTCATCATTATTTGATAACTACGCGCATTGCAGGGCTACTTGAACCCTCCAAAGCTCATGAGATCTTTGTTCGAATTTTTTCTGAACAAGAAGCAGTGAAACTTTTTCTATTCTCAGCCGGTAGAAGAGTTCCTGTAGGGAAAAACTCAACCGTATTCAATCAAGTTCGAATGATCGTGAAGGGTTGTGGAAACTCTCCACTGACACTCAGACTAGCCGGTGCCATGCTTCGCGTGCGTGATAGAAATTGGACCTTAACTTCACCGTGTTATGTTTCACTTGTAGAGCAATCTAAATTATGCTTAGAAGAGGCATCACGAATTCGCAGCTTTATTAACTCTTTAGGAAGAGTCATTGACTTGAGTTTTTCGATGATATCTGACATAGATATTCGAATGGCCATCCGCCGATGCTTCGTATCCTTTGCCATGATTTTTAGTGAATGTGATTGGGTATTATCGGGAAAAGGCGTCCCGCGTGATGTTATTGTACAAATATTCTCCGTGGTGTTATCATCAACGTGTCGCGAATCGTCGATCTCATCTGAATATGTCCTAGATACACTCGAGCATCTGAATCTGTTACATAGAGCAAATCATGGCGTGAACATGACTGGAGTCTACGAAACGCAGGATTATGAGAATGAAGGATATGTCAAGGAATCGAAGTCGTTAATCAACGGTTCACTTGACGGTTACGTGTATAACATTGTCGATACTGCTAAAAGGGATGACTGTGTGACGCATCTCAAAAACACAGCTGCACATGTTTCTTACATGATCAATGGTTCGGTACGTTTATTTTATGAAAAAAACGTCGGTTTGATTCATATTTGTAATCGATGTACGTTTAAGATTTCGTATATTGCAGAGTTGATGGCTACTCGTAAATCGTATTCGTTTGCCCCGAAGCCAGATGAATTCACCGCATTTTCAGCTCAACTGGAAGCCGAGTCAAGGCGAATGATTAAAGGTGGGCAGTCGCATTGGCTTGGTAACGCCTCCAAGTATTTTTTTAATGGCCAAACCATTGAAAATTCGACTGCACGAGCAGAGCAGTTCCATGAGCTTCTTATGTCTTCATTACTTGGAGCAGGCAAACCCATATCACCCTCTCATATTATAAATACTCTTATTGAATGTATCCAGATAATGAAAACACAACGATATGACTCATCTATCGAAAAATATATTGTCAATTTTCTTCCTACTCATCTCTTTAGAGCCCGTATGCTCCTTAATGCTCGAGCTATTTTGATCAATAGTGACTTCATCAGCTTACGGATTCGCATTCTCGGAACTGTGGAGGCTACTCGAAGGCACATGGCGGATATTAATGACATTCGGCAAGAATTGCAGAAATCAGAGGATGGGGCACAGGGCCAAACGAATTTGACAGAACCAAGTGATATTGGTGTCGAGCACATCAGTGAGACAAATGATAATGCACCCTGCAAAGGCTCTGCAACTTCAGACGTAAAAGGAACGAGCAACTCTAGTGCAGATGTGCACACCATCTACAGGGAATCTACTAAACGAATTCTGGACGAAGTCTATAGAGTCGACGATATTGAATCAAGCTCTGAAAACTCACTGAATATTGCCATATGCCTTTCAATCATCGGCTCTGGTTTAATGAAAGCTCGCCTTTGGAAGGACGCCATGCATAGATTCGAAGAAGCTTATGCTATATTCCGTGGCTTATTTGGCGTCAATCATATCGACGTCGCTCGATCGGTAAACGCTATTGGGCGTACACTCTTTAAGCTTGGAGAAAATAGAGCAGCATTGATCAAGTTCTTAGAGGCGTCCAAGATTTTTGACGCATGCGGTCTTAATCAGCATTATGAAGCGTTGATGAATTCGCAAATGATTGCAACATTATTCGTTGCAACCAAGGAAATAGAAAAAGCCGAAGCCAAATTTTCGGATATCATCGCCACGAAAAAATCTCTTCATGGTCCACTTAGTCTTCATTTGGCTAAGGTACTATACGATACTGGATTGGCGTTTAGTAAACATGGTTATCTGGAGGCTGCACTTCGCCATTATGAGTCATCTAGTGCTGTGATAGACTATCGACTGAAACAAGGAGTACAGCATTGTTTTGACATTGAGTTTTTTAATGCATCTTTTGACACCAGTCTTGTTGAAATGAATATTGCGTCAATCAAATCAAAGAAAAATGATTACTCCGGTGCAGTTGCGTCTTATGAAAAGGCCGTCAATTTCATTCGTGATTGTTTGAGTAATGAGAAAGACTCACAGAAGATTTCTAATCTGATGCGGCATCTCGTGTTTGCGGTGGGGAGAGTAGGGTCATTAAAAATGAAGCAACGGGATAACATAGGTGCTCTTCAAGCTTACCAGGCACTTTTAAAGACAGTAGACTCTTCAAGTCCGGAATCTTCGTTGCGAGAGAAAGCTAAGGCGTACGTTAAATGTGCAACTTTATATAGACAGATGGGGACTAAAGGGGATAACGCTACGTCCATAGTTCATTTGAAGGAAGCGTTGCAGATGTACACGTCACTATACGGAGCCGATCACAAAGATACTGTCGCTATCGCATCCTCACTTCAGCAATGGAAGGTTCAAGATATTGCCAATGATAAATAATTTATTTTTCTAATTGAATGTAAATATCTCTACTTCAAACCTGGACATTTATTCTTAGTGATGCTTTTTACCACCTTTGGAACTTGAAGCCGTCATCTCCGAAAGGATACCACCGCATGCAAGGGCAATGCCTGACCATCCAGTGGAGGAAAGCGAATGTCCCTTCAAGAAAATACTGAGCAAGACGGAGAAAATCTTTCGTGTTGTCGTAACAGTTGAAAGCACAAGTGGGTCGAAGTTAGCAATTGTGTAGAATATGAAACTTTGCCCTACTGCAGAACAGATGCTAAACTTGATGATATTGGATAGAATCTCAGGATTAGATGAACAAAACGCTAAGCCACTACCAATCTCTCCCAGCCCAAGAGCGATGATTGCGGCTGTGATCCCCATGAATAAGTTCGTCCAAAACATGTAATCGTAAGGCTTCGGCTTTACTCCAGCCTTGGCCGTCTCCGTCTTGAGTCTCTTTTGAAAGCCCGCAGTGACACCATCCAAGGCAAGTGATAGGACGATATAAATAATACCCAAAGTAGAACTTGGTCCTCCCTTTTTCTTCCCCATAGAAACAATCGCTGTACCTGTTTTCATGATTTATCAACATTTAGAATTTTAAAGCATAAACACAAAAAATGGAAACATGAATACTCGTACCTCCAATTATCGCTGCGACTTGCAAATATTCTCTTGCACTGTAAGTTGCCCCACCCAAGAGAAGAGATCCCGCCATGACTGGTGCCATTTTCCCGGATTTCGCTAAAGTTGCGACAGGAAAACTAAGTCCATTTGCCAAAGCTAAACTAGTACAAGCCTTGGCTGTAACCTGAGCGGCGCCACTAATGCCAAACATACCAAGAGGAACGCCACTTGTTGGACCAGCAATTTGCATCCCAACAAATCCTACCAATACATTTGCAAGCGCCTCTAATACTTGTAGGAACCATGCTTGCTTAAATGAGCTACCATCAGAAGCGGTGTAACGAAAGACATCTTCTTGTAGCGATCCATAGTAAAGAAATGCTCCATAAATACCACCAGCTCCAATCAAAAGTTTCGCCGCAGGCGGAAGTCCCTTTTCACTCATTGTTGTTGCTACAGTAGATCCTCCACGCGTAACAGTAGACGAAAGTTTGAGATCTGGAATCGACTTATGGCTGACCTTGTTAAATGAGGTGATTGTCTTCTGTATCGTTTTAGTTGCGGAGATATTATGGGTAAATGTAAGAAGCAGGAAAGATGATATTAAAGCACTTGAGTGATAGAACCACATTAGACAAATATGCTCGTGTATGTAGAAGAATGTTCCTCGATAACAAGATGAACTTGACGAAGAAAAAAATCTTCTCGGATTCATTCCTCTTGCCTCTTGACACCTGACAACATGCCACACTCCTAACCGTTCGTGCGTAGTACGTTTAGTACAGTATTCGTACTGACGTACGCGTATATTATAAAAGCGCGACTCATACCTTTCTGTACATAGTACTCGCCCTCTCTCCTCTCTGCCCTCTCTCTATGTAGAGTAGAGAGAGCTAGTAGCTAGTAGAGAGAGCTACCGTAGGTTTTGAAAACACAGTAGATTTTTTTTACACTGTAGTAAGGTACATACTGTACTTATCTCCCACTTTAGTTCTGATAATAATATAATAATAATGGGATAACAACAAAAGTGTTCAAGCTATTTGCTGGACGGCCTTGAGTAATGTCCCTGACAAGATGCTTAATGATTGTATTTCAGCCTTTCGAAATTGAGCGCTCAACCTAATCATACGAAGAGTAAGAAAGTGACAGGAACTAAGAGTTCGTATCATGCTGTCATCGTCAATAATAGGACGGGCTACGTTAGTTTTCGCCGAAAGTTCATGAACGAATTGACAAGTGTCAGCATCAAGGGATGAAAGAATAATTCGATAGTGCTTTTCCCTCTTGAGTATATTCAAAATCACACTCAAACGTACTGCAACTACATCTATACATCCGTCCAAAAACTCTGGAATATTGAGTAAACGACCACTGGCTGCTACCAAGTCATCGACTTCGTCATCCTTTCCAAGCTCATACATACATATAACAAAGGTAGTGAAAACAAAGTCTTTGGATAAACCAAATAAAGTTCCCAAGTAAATCACCTCATCTAGTGCAAGATCAGATGACTCAGCTTTTAGATGTAACGCTTGAATTATGAACTGTCCTCTCTTTTCGCGTACAGCCCCATTCGTCTCAAAAGTTAAAGGGACTTTTTTCATATGTAATATGCTCAGAAACATTTCGTCTAAGTTAGGAAAACAGGCTTTTATACGATCAAGATCACTTGTCAATTGAAGAGAGCATAATATTCCTCGATGGTCTGCTAAAATATTGAAATGAGAGTTATTCCATTTGCGAGAAAGACCTTGGAGAGTGCAATCGTCTTTCAACGGTGGCCAAAGGTCTGATGTTGTAAAGGATGGATCACCAAAGTCAGCCAGCTTCGGAGGGTCAGCTCTCCGATCCAATTTGTCAAGAGGCTTAAGTAAATCAAGAGATATGCGAACTACTTCACGAAGCCAAAGTCGGTTTGTAATTAGATGAGAGATTGAGTCTTCATTAACTTCGTACACCTGATCGAAACCGTAAAAGAGAGCTCTATATATTGGTCGAAGTTGGTTATTCCATATTTCAGCCCTAGCCACCATGGAATATTGCTTCTGATGAGTCCTTCCAGTGTCAAGAATCCTAATGGCATCCATCGCATCTACCATCAACTCTAAATTTTCAGGCGCCCGTCCCCACATGTCGGCAAGGATTAATGCCCGATGAGCAGCCAAGAATGGTTTAGAGTTATAATGCCTAAGAAAATAGAGAAGGGGCGATATCTTGCTGCTCCCCTCCACACAAGCTTGCTGCATTGCTCTACATTTCCCTTCATGATCAATATCTTTAATTGATTCACATATTTTCTCTAAACTAAGCAGTTCCTCTTGATTGTGAGTGATTCGTAACTCATCTTGAGCTATCCATTCAAAGATGGAAAATATTGTTCCGTCTTCTACATTATCCACTGTTATGGGAAATGAGGTCGATGGAATGTAGCTCATGCGTAGTGATATAAGTAAACAAATTCGTAGTTTGCTCAATAAGGCTATCCATGGTTTCACTGATGTATACAATCGTGTTAAATGCAGCGGTAAATATCAAATATATTTGCCATAGAACCGACTTACCGCAATTAATTTGCTGAATGGTACCATACGTCTTTTCCTCAAGCTGCTTGGAAGCCGATGCGATAGCTTTGTAGCATGTTTGTGCTAGGAGAAACGCCCTCAGAAGATCTTCTGATTTTGAGCAGAACAATCGAATATCACCCAGTAGTAGAGTAGGTATGTCAGCTGACTTCGCTCTTATAAGATTGTTCGCATCTTCTTGAATAATTGCTTCCAGGAAACGCACTGTTGCTGATCCATCCCTAAAGAGATCATTTACATTCACTTTATTAAGCCTAAGGCACATGAACCACTCACCAAAGTATCGTAGTAAAATTTCTCGGTCGCGATAAATTCCCAGGTATTCAAAAACTTCACGAACTGCTTTCATCGAAAATACATCGCAGATAAGCGGACGAAAAATGTGGGTCAATACTTTATTTCTATCTTTGGTGCTATCACAAAGAAAAATTTTGATGGGAAAACCCGTAAGTTCTGTTTCGTGACTCGATTGCAAACAGCATTTGGCAAAGGTTGCGAATTTCATTTTATCCATTTCGTCGTCGACTTGAACCTTGGCATCGACACAAGTCTTGGTGACGTCCTCAAATGTCTGGATCCAGTCTTGTGCTTCATCCTTCTCTGTAGAATCGTTAGGTATCGCAGTTATCTGGAATTCTTCTTCAAATTTACTAATTACATCATAGGCAGCAACGACCTAATAAAAACGATAAATTGAAGCTAAAGGAGCCCATAGAAAAAAAATCGTTTGAATTTTACATCACTTACCTGTTTGTGTATAGCCACTGTCAGTGATATTTCAACTAGATGGTCATTACTCGTCGTAAAAGCAGCACCGTTTGCTTTCATTTGATCTATCCTCATTTCTGTATGGGATATGATGCTTCGATGAAAGGAAGATCCATTCGTTCCCATATAATCTTCGAGAACAGAGGCAGTCGCGAGGATACTCATTGCCTTTATCGTGTCATTTATAGCCGTAATTGCCTTAAAAGCGTCTAAAACAGTCGATGGATCTGAGCTGAATCCACTCGTGATATCTGTAGTCAGAAGCTGTTGTAGAAGACGAAGTTGTATGGATGACTCAGAACCCACGTTGGGAACCATTGGAAAAATCTCTAGTTTCTTCATTGTCGATCTTGGTAAAATCTGTGCTTCAGCTTGTTTCAAGACAATAGATTGTATAAAATTATCTCTAGGAGAAACGACGAAACATTTCATGGATAGATCGTTTTCATTGTCGAAGGCAGGACATTGAAGAAGATAGGTGTCATGGCTTTGTATAGGAATAGTCGCTTCACGAGGACCATGACGTGTTCGATATATTTCAACCACATTTCTTAACCTTGAATGAATCACAAGGTAAAGCATTGGCATGGAATTGATATCGTTAGAATTACAAGTCATCCAATGACAGACTGCATCTCTACAGTTTTTCCATATTCGTATCACTTGCTTCGTCGTCAAATCTATAAGCTGCACTCTACCCAAATTATCAGCAGTGGCTGCTAACGTCCCCCCGATAGGATCAATAGAAAGATCTATAACCTTCCTTGGGGTATCATACAAACATGTGGCTAAAGATACTTCAATAGGTATAAGATCATAATCATTGGTTTGTCTTCGTAGAGTTGATCCCTCCAGTTCAGCATGTTGATATGAATTTGAATCCATTTCTGAGGCTGGACCTAGAGCAATAGTAGATGACGAGGAAAGAATTTTACCCATGATTCCACCAAAAACACCTTTTGCAATAGATGCAGTCCCTCCCAGGATGGATGAACTAGTTGACTTAACGATATCGATAAAAGTATCTCCATGCTCCCCACGATTCATATAAATTGGATTTTCTTTTGATGGTATCTCCGTCCAGGATATGGATGAATGATTTATACTTTGATCTTCGGAGGAATAAAATAAAAGAGTTGGTAAATGATGATACTTGTCTCCTCCTCCTTCTCCTTTTGTTATTGCTTTCGAGAATGATATAGCCTCAAAGAATTCCCATGGATGAATGATATTATAATCATCCCCATGGAAAAGGGATTCCTTCTTTTTATCATCATCATCATCATCATCTACCCCGGTATCATACGTAAAACTATGATCGACTATATCATCTATAAGAGTTGGTGATACGATAGTTGGAAAGGATCGTGGACAAGGTATATACATTTGATTGATTAGTCCTGATGATGATGATGGACGTATGAGTTTGATTCCTCCATTCGTCGATAAAGCGTTGTCATGCATGGTATTATCATTCTTCTTGTTAAGACAAGTACGTTTGTAAAAAAGAAGTGTATCTAATATACGTATCATAGTACCATCTGTAAATGTAATCCAAATAAAACTAGAAGTGTCTCTACCCTTACTTTTGTAGGATAATTGAAAGTTATAGTAGGCTTGTATAGAAAGTATACTTCCATGGGATGTAAAGTGATTTCTACTTCTTTTTCGTTTCGGTACCGTAAACGTATGTGCAGTCGTTGTAGTATGCAATGTGGAAGATTGTATTCTGGTATGATTCGTATTATTCATCCTCCTTTGCATGGAGTTATTCGTTGTATCTTCTATTATACATGAATGTAAAAGTGGTTCTATATACATCTCATCCATGGAAGAGGGTAATTGTAATTGATAATAAAGACCATGACGAGGAGAAGTAGTATCAGTATTGTTGTTGTGAATCGCACTGTTAAAATGTGATCGATCTGGAGAAGATGAAACAATACTACTACTACTACTCGTAGAATTTGAATCATGCATAATATGTAATTGAAAACTAAAGATTTGACCCTTGCTTGTTCCAACAACAATAGCTACGACATATCGAATCTTATTTGTAGGATACATCAAGTTCTTTTCTTCCAGATCTACTTTTCTTCCACCTTGTTCTTCTTTGGCTTGATTTTCTTGAACCACTAATTTTTTTGCATCATGAACCGAACTAGTCCCTATACTGCTATTATTATTGTAGTTGTTATTGGATATAGTGGATGATGTACTATGATGATAGAAGTCCTTCAATACTAGAGTACAATTTGTAGTAAGAATGACATCGTCATCTTTTTCTTCTTCTTCTTCTTCCTTACAACTCTCCAACGTAGAAGATAATTTCATTTTGGATTGCCATATAAGTATTGGTGGTGGAAAGGTTGATGAATCTACTATACTTTGATTGCTGTTGTTATTATCTGCATCTTCTGCCTCTTGAATTAGATTCGAATCCGCTTGGATATAAATTAATTGTGCTGCAATAGTATTGGATGTATTCGCAACAAGGAGATAACATTCTTCCTTTTTACAAGTTGTTGTTGTTGTTGTTGCTGAGGGAATGGATGATGCCATGTTTTTCTCACTTGTAATAGCATTTGGATGTGAATCCTCACGCTGTTGTTGTTTATTTCGTAAAAGATTTAAAAATCCTCCTGTAGGAGAATCCACAATAGGTTTGTTCTTTTCTATAGTCGTAGTGTAGGAATGCTGCTGCTGCTGTTTATGGATATTATTACTGCTATTATTATGATTATTAGTAGTACCTCCAACATGAAAGGGTCCTAATTTCGGAAATTTCCAATCGAAAAACAGTCCTTTTTGATTCGACGGGGATAATGACGACGAAGGAGAAGAAGTAGAACAGAATGGGAAGGGACTTTGCTGCTGTTGTTGCTGTTTTGATTCGCTGGTTGTTGTAGATGTTGTGAATAATGATGCGTTCATGATGGGGGATCTTGTAGTGTTGCAAGTTGAAGTATCGGTATCATCATGATAAGGATCGGTCATTGCCATGTTATCATGATAATTTCCTTGTTCATTCGTAGTATGTACTCTTTCTCGACTGGGTAATTGAATCATGGATAAAAAAGGTGATGCGGGGGGAGGAGGATGAATTGGAGGTGAATGAGTATCCCATGTTTCTTGTTCTTCTTTTACTACATCTTTTGAATGTGATTGTTGTACCAATTGAAGTAAAGCCTTACAATCAAATTTGAATGATAATGGTAAAGAATGGTGATTCTTATGACTCGTCACCATTTGATGTAAAATGATTTATGGCATCAGACCACGATACTGTTACATAATGCCGATGGTTTTTGTTTCTGCCTCTTCCAGCGCCCAGCGCGGCGCCCCGCAGCCGCCCAGCCCAGTGTCTGTCGCTCTGGTCGCTGTTGGTACAGTACACCTGCACGACTGAGTTCTCGGATATTTTGTACCACCACCGTGTATGTACAAGTTAAGGAAAAGAATACCATACTGTTCTCGTTGAGAATTCTTCTTGTCTTCTTCTTCTTCTTGTCTTCCCCTCACATCCTTTTATTGTTATATATCATACTATAAAACGATTCAAAGGAACAAAAAGATAAAAAGTAAATAATGAAAATTGTTGCTATTTCACGACCGGATCCGCCCATATCTTCTTCTATTCAAACAGAGAATCTCCATGGACGACAAGATCTTCTGGATAAAGAAGAAATAGAAGCAGATGCCTATGATCGATTCAATCGACCTAGACAACGTCGGAATTCTATTTTATCGTCCCTTGCAACCCTATATCCACAGTTTCTGGAAAAGAAAACACCCACCAAGCCATTGGATAATTTAAATTTATATAAGGTAGTCCATGATACAGCCTTGGTAGACTTTTTACAAACAGCATGGAATCGTTGGATAGAATTAGGACCCGATGGGAGAGATCCACAAGCTTTTCATCCGACTTATAGTCTTGAGGAGGATGAATGGACCGTCATCCCACCGTTAGTACCCATTCATTGTATGTTACAACGAGATGGATATCAAGTACCCAGTACACATGTTATTGGACAAATGGCTTATTATTGTACGGATCATGTAACACCCATCGTTTCTACCCTGGTGGAAGAATTAACTTGGGATGGTGCAGTGGTAGATATGGCGGTACATACTTCACTCCAAAAAGAGGATTCTTCTTCTTCTACTGGTATTGTATATGCTATTACTACACATCCAGGACATCATTGCTCGTATGATGTATTTGGTGGATATTGTTATTTAAATCATGCTGCACTAGCGGCAACATTATTTCAACAACAATATCACTTGGAAAAAGTAGCCATACTGGATGTAGATTATCATTGTGGAAATGGAACTGCTTCTATATTTTATCATGATTCATCTGTATTGGTTATTTCTTTACATTGTGATCCAAATTATGATTATCCTTTTAATTCAGGATTTGCAGATCAAACTGGGGCTGGTGAAGGGATAGGTACAACATTACATATTCCTTTAAAACCGGGTACGACATGGAAGGATTCATATGAAACAGAGTTATCTAGAGCTATGGATACGATTGTACAATTTGGTACCCAAGCTTTAATTGTTTCCATAGGATTAGATACCTATGATGGTGATCCCGTAGCTATACGTCGAGCTGGATTTCATTTATCTGGGAAGGACTATATTCAAATGGGGAAAGTCATTGGAGAAAAACTACAAAGAAATAATATGAATATCCCTATTGTTTTTATTCAAGAAGGTGGATATAAAATGGATGTTGTTGGTGATGCAGCTGCTATGGTTGTGGGTGGATGTGCAGAAATGTGTATGACAAATGAGAGATACGTTGAATGAAAAACCGTATACGATATTACAAAAATATATTTGAAAGATGGTCATCCGCACTAACCGGGATGAAGCTATGTAATCGCCAGCGCAGTAAATTCAACCGGATATTGCTATTTCTTAAACGTCTAAAGTTTGCATAATTATGATTGTAAAGATGGTATCATATGTAGCTTGAATGATGATCTGCATGAACTCATGTAAAAAGAAACAAGCTGTGTGCTGTGGTATGAAATGTGTGGTACATGCTCAGTAGCATAAAGCGTATACTGTGATTTTGCTGTGTCCATAAAAGTCCATAATCGTACGAAGTATTAAGCAATTTGCAATTTACAATACACACAGATAGCACTTTTTATCCTTCATTAGTATGTCGTCATCCACGGTTGAACCTTTAATCCCTTCAGATCCTCATGATTCCTTGCGTCACTCTCTTGCGCTACTGATACAGTCATGGTCTTTATCCTCGTCTACTGTTCTCGATCGATCTCACCTATCTAATGTTTCGTCTCAACTTCGTGATGCACGAGAAGCCTCACTTCAAACACGAAAGGACTTAGCAGAGGCGACAAAACGATTTAAAAAATTGATCAAGAGTGTTGGTGGTGATGAGACAGGTACAGCACCATTACCCGCCAGTAGCAGCACAGATCAGTCACTCCTTATTAAAGAAACTCGTCAATTAGTCAAGGCGTATCAAGATGAAATTGATCACTTGACTAAAAGATGCAAGATCTCTGATACTGCATTTACCGATCTGTATGCTACATTTTATCCTCAAATCGTAAATGATGGAGAGAGTAACCTCAATGTACTAGACCCAAGAAGTGCTCTGACCATGTGTCAGTCATACTTGGATGCTCAAGCGAACCAAGTTCAACATCTCCTTCGGGGTATGGCTGAAATGCAAAATGAACTTGAAGATATAGAGGCTAAGAACCACCAGCTGCGGTTAGATGTGGACCGAGAATGGAAGATTAAGGTAGAAGGTCTGGAAAAGAAACTTTTAGAATATGTTAAGAAGGAAGAATCTTGGAATGCGTCCAAGAGTGGGATGAAAACAGATGACGAAAAGGATAGTTCAACTACTAGTAGTAATAGCACCTCATGGACCAAGGAAGAACGAGAAGAATTAATTCGTCTTCGGAGGGAAGTAGCTGAATATGAAGCGGAGTTTCGTGGCTTGAAAAATCAAGATATTACAATTAAAAAATTAAATGCTAAGATTGAGGATCTTCAAAAAAGTCGCGACGAGGAAATTCAACGTGAACTCAAGTAAGTTCAGATGTGTCCTTGTATTTTTCTATATCCTTATTATTATTGTAACCTTTAACTCATATCTAAATGCTTGCAATCTACGAAATTAGGAAGGCTCAAGAAACACTGGCCCAAACGGAAAGTAAACGAACAGCTGAAGCACTTGAGAGGGAAGCGGCATTGGAAAGGCATTTAGCTAGTGTTGAACTACAACTCCGTTCTGAGCGTGCAGGGAGGCATGCAACACAAGCTCATCTCTTAGAAGCAGATGAAGGACTACGAGAGCGTGAGGCTGCTTGGGAAGCTCAGCGGCAAATATTAGTGGATGATGCCGAGAGACTCAGGGAAAGACTTTATCAAATTACAAAAGAGCGTGATGATTCAGTTATGAAGCTTTCTGCATTTATGGTAGATAGTGGAGATGATGCTCCACGCTTTCCATCCAATAGCGACGGTACCACAATTCTTTCGGCAGATTTACTTTTGGAGAAAAAGGCTTACGAAGCTGAGGTCAATGAACTTACCATGACTATTGCTTCCTTAACTGAAGATATCCGGTCTAAAGAGGAGATCATCATAGAACTAAAGCGATCATGGTCGTCAAAACTGGAGTCTCTTGATACAGAGAATGACCACCTGTTGAAGAAGGTGAATGCACTGGAAATCGAATTAGCGTCGATTCCATCAAAAGAAACAATAGATAACATGCGTCGCGAACTACGTGTACTAAAAAAACTGGAGTACAACGTAATCGACGTGGAAGCGGATGCGGAACCGGAAACATCGACACCGTTCAAAGGTTTGAACCATGATGAAGCCGATCTTGAAACCGTCCTTATTAATAAAGTACGCAGAATCGAAGCTGAACTACTAAAGGAAAAGCGCGAAAAGAGTGAACGTGAGAGTGAAATAGCTCTTTTGCAGGTGAAAAATGACGAATTGGAAGCTGCCAAGTCTGATTCCGAACGTCTCATTATGCGACTAGAGGCTGATCTAGAGCGCGCAGTCGCAGCCTCATCTAAAAATCTCGACATCCTAGAAGGCGATAAAACGAAAGTAATCTCATCGCATCTTGGTTCTGATACATTGCAGAGAATACTTGAATCTACGGATACTGAGAGTGGAGTAGCCAGTTCCATACCATCTTCTCAAAAGACCTCAAATTTAGATAAGACTATTGATGATCACTCTGTCGCAACCATAGTTATGGCTCAACGGGATCGCCTTAGGATTCGTTGCGACGCATTGGAAGCAGAGAAGGACAGTTTTAAGAGAGAGCTTCAAATTCAGGTTGCACTATCAGAATCCCTGAAATCGGACAACTTAAAACTCTTCGAGAAGGTGAAATTCCTACAAAGCTACAATAGCACACTGGGTCAAGTACAGATGCGTGCAGGGAAGGCGAACACTGACATCGACCTTGAGGCTTTCGAGCAAAGGTATGAGGCATCAGTGGATCCATTCCGTCAATTCAGTAAAACTGAGCGTTTGCGAAAATTGAAGGAAATGTCACCTGTTGAGCGCATCGTTTTCGTTGTAGCCAAAACCGTTCTTGGAAGCAAGGAAATGAGGACATTTTTATTTGTTTATGTCCTAGGAATGCATCTTTTGGTATTTTTTACGACATATCATTGGGCTCACGAAAAAGGTTGCAGTAACATAAATTTTCGTAATGAAGATCTTCAACACTTTCATGGTGGGGTACCCAAATCTGAAGCAGGGCCTTTTTAAGATTTCGAGGATGCTGTTATCCACGAACTGTTATTAAAATGTAATATTCATATCGTTTTAGACTTTCTTTAGATTAGAATCTCGACTCTACCGTCTGTAGCCGTACCTGTCGCATGAATGACCACCCATATTCGAAGAACGAGACCGGCAAACGCTCTATCATCGCTGTTAATGTATGGAACGCGTGTAATGCAATCCACTCTACCATTATCATCATTCACTTTCACAAATTGAACGGATGAATGACTAGTAGGAACGTACATGTAAATGTAGCCTGCTCTCCTGAATTCATTGTTAAGTTGAACAACCACCTTATTATTTTCAAAAGCAAATGAAGATACCTCATATCCACACGTAAAATGTAAATCGCTTCCTATGTATTGCGGTAAATCTAAAGTAACCTTTTTTACATGAAAGATTTCAGATTCATGCGGACCTAGTTTTTTACTCAATGTCCGCCCTCTCCGAATTTGATCATTTGAAACCCATAAGTACTTGGACGACCAAAACGAAAGTATATGATAACCGTTTGTCTTAGATAGCTCTTCATTCGACTCTGAGTACTTAGATTGACCTATCCTTGAACCGAAGCTGGTGATTAAGAAAGCCATGATAGGAATGGATACGACCTTGGGTGTGTCGGACCAATTGCTCACTGATACACAAGCCCACGTTCCTAGCCCAGAGGCTACAGGGATACAGTTGCGCTCCCTTTTAGCTGGATTGGGCCAGGTATTTTCTTGAGAATAACATGTGCGAAGGGCATTGCGAGCAACGTTCGAGTGCGTCGTTTGTGACTTGGTATCGACTCGAGAGTCTGATAACCACAACCGTAATAAGCTTGGCATAGCCCCATCACCCTTAGCACTAAGTAAATCAAGAACAATAGCTGTAACTCCAGTAACGGGAAATACACGAGTTCCTATTCGGAGTCTTGCTAGCCCAAGCAGGTTTAAATCATCTGACAAGAGAAGCATTCCGCCAGTCATGGCAACTACAGTCGCTGCACTTATCACCTCATTTTCCGTCAACGTTGTTGTTTCACCAAGTAAAATACAATCTGTATTAATCAGGAATAAGTAAAATAAATGTCAAAGAAGGAACGACGACGACAAAGCCGGTAAACGAACGCGATGCGGTAACCCACCTGGATCGTTGTGCCACCAACGATGACCTATACACGCCCGTGTGATCGAATTTCGCACCATGCCACGAACGCTCGGCAAAGTACCATTATCCCACCAAGGAAGTGGGAAGGATGGATACCATGAACCTGCAGTGTCAGCGGAAATCCGCATAGCATCGATGTAGCCTACAGCCGGACCAAGGGGGCATCCACAGCCTATGAGAAATGTATCAGGTCCAGCAGCTGATCGTAACGTTTGTAATGCCAGATGCATGGTTTCAGCACGCGACAACGACATATCGTATTTCCCATTTCCAGCAAGGCAAGCTGCATATAAAAAATCGAGTTTCAGTAACTCATAACCCCAATCTTCTACAGCGCGACGAACGCATTCAAAAGCATACTTTCGAACCGCTGGATTAGTTGCGTCCAAACCATAAAAAAATTTACCGCAATTACTGGAGTTTGCAATGCGTCCTTCATCATTTTTAATTAGCCAATCCGGATGCATTTTCGCAGTTATAGAGTCCTTATCACAAGCAAATGGAGCCATCCACAACCCTGGTTTCATACCGTTACTTCTGATGGACTCAGCAACTATTTTCATTCCACCTTTATGAACAGGAAACTCCCTGTCTTTTAGGGAAGACCAATCACCCCAAGAATTCATCCACCCATCGTCGACGATGGCTACATCAGACGTAATCTTTTTCTTCAAACTTGCTAATCTCCGAAAGTTTAATCTTAACGTGCTGGCATCAATATTTTCATAATAGTGATACCAAGAGCACCATCCTGTTAGAGGGGGACAAATTTGAAACGGTTTCGCATTATTGAAGCTTGCAACAAATTGAAGATAATAGAAAAGCGGTTCTTCATCGTAGCTATAAGATGGTAGACTTTGACAGTAGGCCCAGTCGGTTGAAATTCCCTCCCTTCTACAGGGAATCACACTAGACAATGAGCAATGCATGACTATTCGGCGCAACTTCTTATCCAAAGTAACGATCCCATATTGCTTGTGCTGAGAGATCCATCCCATAACAAGAGCCGGGCCGGAATCTTCATCTAGTACAGAACCATTCGAGGAAGAAATACAAGTGTAGAAATCCGATTTGTAGAAAGCCATTGAATGATAATTTCCATCTGATTCTGAAGCTGGTAAAAATGAAAGTGTATATTTACCAATATCGACACTGGTTTTAACGTTTTGATCTGGCGAAGATCCTGAGGCTTGATCGTAACAATACGAATGTCTAGGAGGAATAACTCCCCCGAGATTAAATGCTTTACTTAAGTAGTCTGGCATTGCACTCAAAGGTTGAGGTTCACCCTGTGCAACACTGCCACAAAAACTCCAACTTTGATAACCGTTTATATATACATGTGTCGGTAGGACAGGGCGTTGAATCTTTCGTTTCGAGGATACTGAAGATGATGATGAAGAGGTGGATGCTGAAAAAATGGACGAGGATGACGAACTTGATGAAGAGGAATCCTCGTCTTCGTCAATCTCACTGTTAACAGGATGGGTTGATTCCGTGTATATCTCGGATGACTTACGGAAAAAGGACGAATACAGTCCATCTTGAATTTCCAAGAAACCATCAAATACGGTCAACGCCTCAATTGCAATACTTGCATCTGGGGGGAGCTGAACTTTCCAAAGAAGAGGAGGTGAATCCTCCAATAAATTAAAGCATAAGTCATCGTTGTTTACACTCTGATCACAATTTTCTCCCACTTTTAAATCTTGCGATATAATCGGCACAGCAAAAGTGATAATTGGACAAAATTTCTCCCATGTTTCTACATTTTCATCTATCGTGTTCAAGTTGAAGGAAGTTTCCTCTGTGCACCATGGTGGTGTAGGTAATCCAATATCCTGAATTTCCTCTTGTTTCAATATTTCATCTGAGATGCCTTGAGATATCGTCCCTCGATTCAATTGCTGGTCTATTTGTCTTTTGATATCCATAGAAACTGGGTCATGTTGTTGAAAAGGTCTGAATCTATGACCTCGTGCATCGAGTATTTTTCTCGGTGGTTTTAAGTAGACTTGCACAGCACGGCATTTTCCCTTCCATCCTCGTATCTGAATCCCTTCTTTTAATGGATTGATACGAAGGATATCATTTTTTGTATACGTTTCTTTGTAAATGGTTACATGCCTCGGACCTAATGACGAACAAATAGACATTTTCATAGAACTCGTTCGATTCTCTCGATCATAGGAGTTGTGTATGGGTCTAGCAAGTAAGATACGACTCAGGTAATCATTCGTTCGACTAATATTAGTATATGCCGGTACTGCCTCTTCGACTCGACGATAGGTAATTGTTAGCAGGTTTAATGATGATACTGACCATGGAGTGATGGAGGAGGGAGCTCGATATGACCACGATATATCTCTTTTAAAGTTGGATTGGTGTTTGATTATGTTTGTAGATATTTTGGGGTCTAAACTGTACTTAGGATGTTTTGTTTCATGTACCTGATCAATTGCAAGCAATTTCGTCGAAGAAGTACATGTATTTGGAGGGTTCAACAGGGATACAGATTCTAAACCAGAATCTGGAACCGCTTTGTGGTTACGATGACTGGAGGTACAAGAGAAATTACATGCATCAAAGAATCCTTCACTCCTGACACAATCCACTTCATCATCTTCTATAAAGTTACCGTGTTCCTCATGAATTCTGCATGAATCAGGATGTTCTATATTCAACCCGCAACTATCCTTTAAGAGATTACTTGACTTTGACTGAGACTCACCACCTCCTCCACAAACGAGTTGATAACCCGAGAAATCGTATGTGTGAGGATCACGACCAAGATATGGATTCGCATCAGCTTCAGTAGTATTATTAGGTTGAGCCGTCAACATCAATTAAGGTTCTATTCGAAAGATTCAGCCCTTATAGTGATTATTATTAGTCACACTTTCTGTTTCTCCATCCTTTGTAAGATTATTGTGAATGTAAGCGTCATTTGAAGGTAGCATCGCACTCATATTTACGTCATCATCACGCATAAATTTTTCAAATGAATTCACCGACGGTAGCTCAAGTTCAGAGCCGGAACCTAACGTTACCATTGTCTTGATCCTGAAAACGATGAGTTTACCAGACAAAGATATTATGACTGCCACGAAGGTGACTTGACAATCGAATAGCCAGTGGTCGGTTAGATATTAGAACAGAGTTATGTGGGTATGCAGATGCTTGATCCTTGTTAGATCGCCGATTCTATGGATGTCTCTCTGACCTCTGACCGCTCTGACCTCTGATGTGATGCTTGTAATTATAAGGCTAGACCTTGCGTAGGATTACAGTATGTAGGATTTTCCGTTGCAGTATGTACTGACTCATTTTCCTCGCACGTCTGACTGTTACAGTAGTCTCGTTTGGAATGGAAAACTAGTCGGACACCTGGCGACATACATAGGATGGAAAAGGAAACGTATATCCCTCATGGAAGGAATCGAGAAACCTCGGTAAAAGAACCCTAACAAGGGAGATTGTATGCAATATAGTCAGAATGACACGAAGTGCAATGGCTACTTGTTAGTAAAATATGAATAATCGTAACTATGCTAAAAGGTTTAAGAGTAACGTTCTAACGAGAATCTAATCGTAGTGATGCTCTGGAAACAGCTCCACCAACATTTAAAGTTGGATTGACTCCAATATCTGCTTGAAGTTATATGATCAGGTTTATCCGGCTCTTGAAGATAATTGTCACTTGATTGTTGTTGGTAATGGACATCATCTCGTAACTCCTCGATTTATTACATTTTAAAATAGACAATTGACTCATCTAAACGTTTTTGTCCCATTCCTTGGCGATAATTGCTTGTATGTCGACTTAGCTCCATTTATTCTAAAATGTAATAAATAGAGGAGCAACCAGATGATGTCCATGGCGAAAAACTATCAAATCACAAGCAACTCAAAGAGCCGGAGAAATCTGACCTTTACCATACCGTATTAAGTTTCACTCTATGGACGCACTCTTGTAATACAAGGTCCACACGTCCACACCTTGAGTGGGCATAACATAAATTGAGAAAAATTGATGGCGTTTACGACAATGTCCTAGTATCCTGGTGTGATGATAGGTAGCACTACAGCCCTACTATACTACGGATTCCGCGCTAAGCCTCGTCCGCTCGTCCGACCGGTTTAAGTATTGAATTATTCTAGTTATCATACAATTTTGGGAAGTATCGTATGTGTGATTAGTACTGGTCATGCGTTTGTTCATTACTTTATTTGTTATGTCCGAAGTATACATGTATGTAGGACTTTGTCTTTAAGACTCGCGCAATGGCGAGGGTCTTCATCATTATGTACTCACGGGTAGATCGCTAAATGCGGACCAAAACGGAACGCAACCCCATCTTGGGAGTCTAGATGATGATATTATTCGTTACTATATCCTTTTGATGATATACGCGAATACTGATAGACTCCCGAGTCTATCTTATCTCATCCTTTTATCTTATTTTATTGATCATGAGAAGGGGTGTCGACCGGTTGCGGTCGTCCCTCCGACCGCGAGTAGAAATTGTACCAGGCGCCCGTAGAAATCGGGTAATCAGAAAACGCTACCGAATTTCATAGTCGGAACACAACAATCCATCAGTATCACCATCGAGATCATGCCTCCCATTCGAAAGCATACAGGACCAAGGCCTGTTCATGTTCCTGTTCTGAGTTTTCTCATCCAAGTAATGGTGGAAGAGCGTATAGCGCTGAGATATGGAGCGCTGCCTTGAACGGCTTAGTCGAACTTGGAATAGAAAATCAAACTCCCTGCTTACGAACCGTCCAACGATGGAGGAGTCGCCTGCAAACCGATGGGCATTTTCGTCCTTACCAGCCCCATGGAAATCATCGCCCAGCAGGGCTGGTCGGAACAGACAAGATGATCTTACTTCTCTTCCGTTCAGCTTACCCACGTGCTACAGCTGCCGAGGCTGCAGCTTTCATCTTTAGAAACTCCATTCGAGATGAACCCAAGGTGTAATTTCCTTCTGAGATCACGTACGCAGAAGATACACTCTAGAGCTAGGGCTATGTACGGTTCTGTTCGTTAGTACGTCATACAATAAGCACAACGTACTGTACCACTGTACCTACCATGTAGCCTAGGTCCTACTGTACTGCCTACTGCCTCTGAGTCCTCTGACTTCTGACCACCGCGCCGTCACCGCAGACATCATCTCTTTTCGAAAGTATTATGAAGAGGGTGATACCGAAAGGTAACACAATAACGCAACACTATGACAAATTTCATCGTCACGACGTTAATCATCACGATCATTAACATATGTCAACTAGACGCGTTTGAGATCTGTTATAACAAGAATTTTCGTGCGTCGGATACTCGACCCACCTCAAATGGGAGAACTAATACATGGGCTTTGAAGATGGCTGGGGTAACTGCAGTAACTCTGAAACCAGAACCACAAATAGGAGCAGACATACTACCCGTTGACTCATTACCCAACACCCGGGTGAAAAATTTAGGACCCAAGGATATTAAGAATGACCAAGGCCAAGTATATCAATTTTGGTTAACAACAGAAGCGCAAGGCTCACTTATATCAGAACTACGTCAACAAGTAGTTAAGGATGCTTCAAAACGAGCCAACTTTCCTGGTTTTAGAAAGGGACAAATTCCTCCATATGCTCAATCGAAAATGACTACGTTTGCAATACAAGAAGGAATTATCAAGACTTGTGAATCTGCAGTAAAGGCTTATGGATTAAAAGCACTGGCTGGTAGTGACGGTTCAGTCGAAGTTCATGAGGATATAAGCGAAATTAGTAAGATTTATAAACTGGGAGACAATGTTCCATTTACAGCAACATTTCAAGCTGTTTTTGATGCAGAGAAGCAAAGGAATAATGAAGAAAAGATCGCAGGTGATGCAGGAGCTGAATAATATTAATGCAAAATAATACGACTTGATGATATTTTAACATGCTTTACGTATTAAATAGTCATTGTTCCATTGGATCCCTCATTATGATCAATCGTGTCGTTTTGATAACTTGGCGGATATCGTAGAGAAGTAAGTATCCGATTCAGTTCCTCTACGATCTCTGGAAAAGATAGCCTATCATTTGGATTCTCACTCCAACATTTGACCATGAGAGGTGAAAATGGATTGTTCGGAGGCGGAGAAGGACGCAAATTGTCGTTGGCGACTCTAGCTATGATTTGTGTACTCTCGAGCCCTGCATAAACCTCTTCCCGTGTAGCTAGTTCCCAAAGAACGATCCCGTAGCCGTACACATCACTGTATTTTGACGATCTGGCATACTTGATCACCTCGGGTGCCAACCAACAGGCTGTACCTACGCCATTCGTCATGGTACGACTTCCTGAAAGTGTGGCACGAGCGGATCCCCAATCTCCAATTTTTGCAACTATTGTTGCCTCGGAGGATATTTTTTCTACGTTTCCTGAGCGGTAATGTGGTGCTGACGAAAGCTGCCGCTTGGACGCACTACCATCTCTAACCATGCCGTAGCGATGCACAGGATATTTGTTTTCTGCCTTTTCAGAAAATGTTGCATGGACAAATATATTGTGACTTTTCAAGTCTCTATGTATAATGGGTGGATCTTGATTATGTAGGTAGGTCATACCCTCCGCGACTTGGAGAGCAATGCTGACTCTTATCTCGATAGGTAGATCAAAATCTTTATCATCGAGTAATTGTCGGAGACTTCCAAGTGAACAAAGTTCACTGACGATCCAAATAGCTTGGGCTGTAAGAGAGCACCCGAATAATTGAAGCACGTTCGGATGCCGTAAAATGGCCATCATCCCTGCTTCGCCAATAATCTCCTCAATAATTTCTCGCTGCTGGATTGACTTGCCTGCTACAGCTGCTTGAGCGAAGACGAATTCTTTAACGGCAACACTTGAACTTCGCCACTTAGCACTCCAAACTCGACCAAAAGTGCCTTCACCTATGATGCGATGAAGGATAATTTCTTGAGGATCAATCAAAGTCAACAAATGTGGATGCTGGACGAATCGAGTTCTCATTGCACGTTGGTAAGCCTCCGAAACAGAAGTATTTTCAACGGCACTATATGTCAACATATCAAGAGAAATTCCCTTGATACTTGCATCACTTGAGAATAGAAAAGACCCAATGGTCTGAGTGATAGACTTGTTGCAGAGTAACGCCAAAAACATTCCTAATAATGCACCGAGAGCTACAAAATAAACTGCTATGGTGTAAGCAAAGAAGGAACGAGGAATTTCGTCAGGTAAATACTCCTCTTCAGGACTTAATTGGGCGAGAGCCATGATAGCCCCCTTAACATAATCACGCGATAGATTCTCTGTGACTGGCACGAGAGTGGTCTTCGTTACAATAGTGCTGGAGGGACTCGTTCTCGTCCCGGTGGTTGTAGTTGTACTTGTAGGAACTTTCACAGTTTCAATTCTTTCTTCATAGTACCATTTCGCAACAAGATTATCACCAGCAATAAAAACAGTTCCTTCATATTCCCCGAATCCGTTTGCAAGTGCGTGTATATTTTCACTGTGCCCGTCAAATCCTGGTAGCCAAGACCATTCAAAACTGTGCGATGAGCTCGTACCAATTATATTCGAGTCTGTAGTAGGTTCACCATTCGTTGCCATTCTATCTTTGGTTGAAGCTTTCAGTAAAGCGATGGTGTATGGACGTGAGCCATCGGGCCAAGTAGAATAGCTTGTTGTTCTACCGGCTACCATTAATCCATAAGATGTAAGAAGCATGTTTCCTCCCCCACTTGGCATTACAGTGTGAGCTGCATCCGCGAGGCATGTCCAGTGTTTATTATTAATCTCATATGCGGCTAATCCGAAGCAGATTTCACCGGTTCCCATCCTTTCAAATGAGCCCATAACATATAATACTCCAGCTTCTTCATCGAGTTGAAGTGCTGTACCAACACCATCTTGTGTTCTATTCAACATGGTTAATCCTCCACCAGGATGAGCTACGAGATGTCCTGATGTTGCATCATACAAAGCCAATCCCGAAGGAATATTTTCTCCATCAATAGCATTAAATTTCCCAGCTACATGGAGTTGTTTTCGTGTTGAATCCCAGGCCAATGCCAAAACTGTCACTGTGCACCATGAACATGTTATCTGCCCAACGGGTAAAGGTAGCCATACTTGATTGATAGCATTGTAATGTGCGATATTGTAAATTTTGACGAATTCATGTTCATCTCCATTCCATACTTGAGTGCTGAAGGAACCAGCGACATACACATCATGCGGTCCTGCAAGTTCTGCCGTTGTAATTTTCATACCCTTAGACAAGGCTGAATTACACAATCCCTCACCAACTTTATTTAAACTAGTTCCATCCCAAGCACCCACAGAACAATATGTTACCTGACTATTAGCATAGGTTGTATCAAAGGCTCCTACAACAATTAATTCTTCCTTGGGTAGTTCCGTGTCCGCAGTTTTGGAAACAGTTCTAATATTCCGATCCTGATTGTGATTTGTTTCCATACGGGTGAGTTCTCTCCTATAACTGTCTTGTGAATTAGTAGTATCATTATTCTTGGAAGACGGCCAAGAATGATTGGCTAAAATATAGTACACTTCTCCTCCACTGTAGGAATTGTATAAACTCAATTGTGTCAATTCTTGTAAACTCCAATTACTACTTTTCAAAGACATCTGTGCGATATTACACGGATGATCTCCTACTTTCATCATTCCAGCAATAACCAGCTTAGGTCCTTTACTATCGTTAATATTATTGGTGTATCGAGTATTACTGAGTGGTACTGCGGATGCTGCTGGTCTACCATTTTCTTGTGATGAATGTGTCGTTGTCGTCGCAGTAGTTATAGTTGTCGTCTTGGGTGTAATTATATGTTGAAATAATGTTGTAAACCACATGGTAAATGTAGGGTACGTTTCTTGTCTCGACCCATCATCCATGCCCGTGGATACGGAAGGAGATTGTTGTCTATTACCCCATACAGCATCCCAAACATTCTCATGAACTGGCGATTGCCATGTAGGTAAGGGGACCGTTGGATTGGATACTACCCATGGTGATAACGGTGAGAATGGATATGATTGTTGAAAAGGTTGTCCACCCCAAAACAAAGCCAGAAAGGAACTTAATGTAACTACGACAAAGAATGTAACAATGAAGAATGGATATGTATGGCGGGATCGATGGTTTGATCTAAAAGATTCTTTGTAAGAAAACCAAGCGATGCATTCCGATAACGACGATTTTAATCTTCGATTGTTCTGTAAAAGAGTTTGGAATCTGAATATCCAATAATTGCAATATTCCATGAGCTCCGATGAATATGATGGATGTATTCTTTGAAGGAATGGAATATTTCGATCTGTAAAAGTCAAATACTCGTGTTGTGCTCGAGGTTTTAGTAGAAGTGATGAAGCTTCATTTGTCATGTCTTGCTCGTGTGACAAGGTGATTGGAGAATCATCATTCATGGTGCTTCTAACACAGATCGAGGATAGCTCAATTAACGTTGGCGACTCCTTTTCTAATGTATGCATCCTGTGGCTCAGTGAAACCTGATGAATCAGAATAATCAAATCATGGCAGAGTCAATCGGCAATCATGACATTTACAGTAATAAAGATCCCTCGGCGGGTACCCTCCTTCTTCAGCAGATAGTGCCAGCACCTCTGGTTCCCTGTTCCCTCAGTTGACAGGTTTGAGCATCAACTATGATTCAAGCTAAAATAGTCAGCAAAATAAGACAGTTGTTTACTTATTCGTGCTATTACTATAGTTCGTTAAGTCATTCACGGCTACTACATCATTTAGTAGGCTACTGCTACAAGCTTCCATCTCTTCCAGTTTTAATCATCTTTAGTTCGGTTCTTAGCCTGGATAGACAATTAAAACAACTTGCATTGTTGGATGAAATGTCCTATCTCTTTGACATTTACTTTTATAAACAAACAGATGGAAAATTTCATGTAACAATAGAATGCAGTCCACGCAACGTGACCGTTCCTCCTTCTTACAAGTTGTTACATTTGACGATCCAGTCTAGGGATCTAACTTTAGATACAACTTTAAGAGATTGAAGCTTGAACGAAATGTCGTTCATCCTCCACTCTAATCAACAAATAGAACAGTTCTAACAGGACAAGAAAAATGGGTACTACAGTGCGAATTGATTCGTTGGCTTCATAAGATCAACGTTTTTTAAGTTGACGCAAGGTATGATGGATTGTCAGATATAAATATCTCCATCTCTTTTCATGAAACTTACACATCCGAGATTTTTTATAAACTAAGTTAATACATCATTTACTACACAACTTTTAGAATCGGAACCCACACAAAATGCGTTTATTTGAATCTATCCTCTCTCTAACTGTAAGTGGCTTGATTCTGAGCTCAGATTTTCTTCTCACGAAAGGTCAAACATCCCTTCCATCATCAAACACTCACGTTGGAATAAAAATATCCATCGAAACAAATAATCTATTGCTTGATACATCCTCCTCCCAAAAGGCACCGTATAGCGAAATTCATCGACAACTTAAAGCTTCTCCAAAGAAGAATGGGAAGAAATCAAAGAAAGCGGATTGCAAAATCAACCACCCCAAGAGCCCAAAGTCAAAGAAAAATATATCTAAGAAGAGTAACGGAGGAAAAAAATTGAAATCATCATGCTTTCGAGTCTCATCGAAAGCTCCCGTTCGACTTATCCCAGCTCCAAAGACGAAGAAACCTGTAAAAGTTGCTAAAGTTTCTACCGTCAGTAACATTGCACGAACATCATCGTTAGGAACTATGGTTCAAGTTGCATTCAATGGTTCATTGACATTCTCACGCTTTCCCAAACCTCAATCTCAAGATGATTCGAGTGCTATGATAGATGTTCTAACATCTGCTTTCAACAGTATACTTCCAGATGGATCTAGTGTCTCTCTGACAAATTTGTCCGACAAGGTTTGGATGAATGAAGCCCATACTTGGAATAAAACAAATAGAACGTTATTACGTTTCACTACATTGTCTCATCCTGTGGAGTGCACAGGAGTGTCATGTATTCAAGTTGGTGAGAAACTGTACAATGAAACAACGCAATCCTTACAGCAAAGTGTGATGAATGCATCGCTAATTAGTGCGATTCATAGCCAAGCATTGATTTATCAAGTGGTCGGCATCAAATATGTACGAGTCAACCCAAAGTCGTTGCGGTTCGGGAATTACAAACTTGTCGCAAATCAAAACGAACCATTATCTCAGTATTCAATCACATCATCATCTTGGCGTCAAAAGAGCGATTGCGCCTATACGGTGTTTATGTTTGCCTTTTACAGTTGTTCCCTCCTTTGGTTTTAAGGAAGGATGATGACGACACAAAAGAAATCTTTCAGAAGGAAGAGCAAGAGCACACGAGCACACCTCCCATTTCTTGCTTTTGTATGAAACATATTCTCGTTGGGACTCGTTTGAAAAAGGTGAACAGGATAAATTAGATTGATTTGTTTTGATTTGTAGTTTGTAGTCATGTTTTTGTTTTTATTACTATGTAGTGCGTACTATTTTACAGTAGCATGTAGGTGACGATGTATGTAGAAATACGTACGGGGTTCTCAAATACGGTCAAGAGAAAGATGCCGGCAGCGATTGAGAATTACAGATTTCCTAATGAGGCATTATGGCATTATCCCATTCATGTCCTAAAACCCCATAGAACATGTACAATTTCGCTCTAATTATCGTTCTTTATCTCATCGGAAGGTTTTCATTAGCTGTGCAATTGATCGTAAGTGATGGAAATAGCGCTAGATCGATTAAGGCGGGAGATCCGCGACACCCTAAACGTCAATACAAACACCGAACAAAGATCGATTTGGATAGGATAACCCGACATGACATAAGAGAAATGGAAGATTCTAAAGATATTAGAGTATCGAAATTGAAGTATCCCCGGAAAGTTGGAAAGAGAAAAAACCGCAGTTTGAAATTAGTTTCTCTTCCTCGGTATCACAAGTACGTTACAGTTTCACGCAAAGTCGAAGCGACGAATCCAAATCCACTGGACAAGAAAAGGAAAAATACCATATTATCAATACAAAAACTAGTTAAATGACGACATTTGAGTGGATCAACCAAAGTACCAGTCACACTCTCACCAACGAAACAAGCATCTAAGGTATTTTCTTCTGATCTTGTCCATATTTATCTTTTTTCAGTTAAACGAGAAATCGTCTCACTTGACTTTTTATTTTCCCCTTATCCAGATTTCGTCGTACCCAACTAAGAATATTCCATCATTAAAACCAACTGCTCACACATCACTCATCCCAACAGTTTTACCTACTTTTCCTCAAACTACGTTGCCCTCACGATATCTATTGAGTCTACCTTCGGCATCACCATCGGCCAAGCCTTCAGCTACACCTAGCGTGAAGCCCACGGCATCACTATCAGCTGAGCTCACAACAATACCTAGTGCGAAGCCCACGGCATCACCATCGGCCAAACCTACAAGTAGACCCAGTGAATTGCCCTCGGCCACGCCTACAGCTCGTCCCAGTGCGAAGCCCACGGCATCACCATCGGTCAAGCCTACAACGATTCCCAGTGCGAAACCCACAGCTGCTCCTAGTGGGAAGCCCACGGCATCACCATCGGCCAAGCCTACAGCTACGCCTAGTGCGAAGCCCACGGCATCACCATCGGCCAAGCCTACAGCTACGCCAAGTGCGAAGCCCACGGCATCACCATCGGCCAAGCCCACAACTATACCTAGTGCACTGCCCACGGCATCACCATCGGCCAAGCCCACAACTACACCTAGTGCGAATCCCACGACATTCCCCTCGGCCAAACCTACAATTATTCCTAGTGCGAAGCCCACGGCATCACCATCGGCCAAGCCTACAGCTACACCTAGTGCGAAGCCCACGGCATCACCATCAACCAAGCCTACAGCTAGTCCTAGTGCGAAGCCAACGGCATCACCATCGGCCAAGCCTACAGCTATTCCTAATGCGAAACCCTCGGCATCACCATCGGCGAAGCCCACAACTATTCCTAGTGTGAAGCCCACAACTACGCCAAGTGCGCTGCCCACGACATTGCCCTCGGCCAAGCCTACAGCCAGTCCTAGTGCGAAGCCCACGGCATCACCATCGACCAAGCCTACAATTATTCCTAGTGCGAAGCCCACGGCATCACCATCGGCCCAGCCTACAGCTACGCCAAGTGCGCTTCCCACGGCATCACCATCGGCCAAGCCTACAGCTAGTCCTAGTGCGAAGCCCACGGCATCACCTTCGGCGAAGCTCTCAACTATACCTAGTGCGAAGCCCACAACTATACCTAGTGCGCTGCCCACGGCATCACCATCGGCCAAGCCCACAGCTACACCCAGTGCGAAGCCCACGGCGTCACCATCGGCCAAGCCTACAGCCAGACCCAGTGCGAAGCCCACGGTATCACCATCGGCCAAGCCTACAGCCAGACCCAGTGCGAGGCCCACGGTGTCACCATCGGCCAAGCCCACAACTATATCCAGTGCGAGGCCCAAGGCATCACCATCGGCCATGCCTACAGCTCGTCCTAGTGCGAAGCCCACGGCATCACCAACGGCCAAGCCTAGAGCTAGACCTAGTGCTAAGCCTAGAGCTCGACCTAGTGTCTAGTCTACTGCGCGTTTGTCCTTCCGGAAGGACACGCTGTCCTTCCGGAAGGACAGGCCACGATTTTTTTTAAACATCCATAACATAACAACTATATAGCCCAAACCTCACCCAAATCGCAGTTAGAGATGTCAATATTTTTCTAGATTCATATGCAAGTGTCTTGAGGTCCATCGGTCATGTATTCATGGAGATAGAGTGTTTTTAGTCATAATTCACCCCTCCATTCTACTGGCCATATCTCCATGAATACATGGACGATTACCCTCAAAACACTTAGAACTGATTCTATAGATAGAGAGAAATAACCTCTTGCGATGTAAGATTCTAGAATC
>Ga0169931_10002319_pt1 | contig 31101 bp, 19 predicted proteins | sample Kivu_15m_20L_FD_129675 | JGI IMG/M metagenome (GOLD analysis project Ga0169931, IMG submission 129675) | Freshwater microbial communities from Lake Kivu, Western Province, Rwanda to study Microbial Dark Matter (Phase II) - Kivu_15m_20L... | ecosystem: Environmental > Aquatic > Freshwater > Lake...
CGTGAATCCGATCCGCGAACGAGAGCTGCTCCTCACGCGCCGCCGCTTCTTCGGCCTGGGCGCAGCGGGCGTCGGCGCCGGGCTGGGCGCGCTCGCGCTCGGCTCGCTCACGGGCCACGGCGCCCGCGCGCACGCCGCCGCGAGTGGAACGTCGAGCAACACGCCGCTCGGCCCGCACTTCGCACCGAAGGCCAAGCGCGTCATCTACCTCCACATGGAGGGCGCGCCGAGTCAGATCGACCTGTGGGACTACAAACCGCAGTTGCGCCAGCGCTTCAACCAGGACTTGCCCGACTCGATCCGCCAGGGCCAGCGCCTGACGACGATGACCAGCGGACAGGCGCGGTTTCCGGTCGCGCCGTCGATGTTCAAGTTCAGCCGCTTCGAGAACCGCCAGAACGGCGTGTGGCTCAGCGAACTGGTGCCGCACACCGCGAGCCTGGCGCGCGAGCTGTGCTTCGTGAACTCGATGCACACCGAGGCGATCAACCACGAGCCCGGCATCACGTTCTTCCAGACGGGCACGCAACAGCCCGGCCGGCCGTCGTTCGGCTCGTGGATGAGCTACGGCCTGGGCAGCGCGAACGCCAACCTGCCGACCTTCGTGGTGATGATCACGCAGGGCCTGGGCAACATGCAGGCGCTCTCGGCGCGCTTTTGGGGCAGCGGTTTTCTGCCCAGCGAACACCAGGGCTGCAAGCTGCGCTCGAGCGGCGATCCGGTGCTGTTCCTGAAGGATCCTCCGGGAGTCGCGCGCGCGGACCGGCGCCGCATGCTCGACCTCGTCGCGCAGCTCAACGAGCGCGAGTTCGAAGAGTCGCTCGATCCGGAAATCCGCACGCGCATCGCGCAGCACGAGATGGCCTTCCGCATGCAGATGTCGGCGCCCGAGCTGACCGACTTCTCGAATGAGAGCGCCGAAACGCTCGCGTTGTACGGACCCGACGTGCAAAAACCGGGCACGTTCGCGGCTAACTGCCTGCTCGCGCGGCGCCTCGCCGAGCGCGGCGTGCGCTTCATCCAGCTCTACATGCGCGGCTGGGACGCGCACGGAAACCTGCCGACCGAAATCCGAGCGCAGTGCGGCGCCGTCGACCAGCCGCAGGCCGCGCTGCTCAAGGACTTGAAGCGCCGCGGACTGCTCGACGACACGCTCGTGCTGTGGGGCGGCGAGTTCGGCCGCACGGTGTACAGCCAGGGCGAGTTGACCGAGACCAACTACGGCCGCGACCACCATCCGCGCTGCTTCAGCGTGTGGATGGCGGGCGGCGGCGTGAACCCGGGCGTCACGTACGGCAAGACCGACGACTACAGCTACAACATCGCCGAGAACCCTGTCTCCGTGCACGACCTGCACGCGACGTTGCTGCACCTGTTGGGCTTCGACCACGAGCGCCTCACCTACTTCGCGCAGGGCCGCGATTACCGCCTGACGGACGTCGAGGGCCGCGTCGTGCGCGAGTTGCTCGCGTAGCTGCGATGACGGGATTCCGACGCAAGCTGTGGCTCGCGTTCGGGCTGTGGTTGCCGATCGTTTGCTTCGCGGTCGACTCGCGCATGGTCCACGTGTATGGCGGGTGGTACTCGTGCGTGTATTGGTTCGTAGCGATCGAGCTGGCGCTGTTCGCACGCTACGCATGGAGCGCACGTCGCTCGGAGTTCGAGCACGGCGCGCTGCTCGCGGCGTTTTCGCTGGGTGCGCTGTTCGCGTTGGTGACCGCAGTGTTGCTTGCGCCGGCGGCGCTGATCGGAACGTTCTTTCTGATCGGACTGCTGGGACTCGTGCCGAGGGGAACATTCCTCGCCTTCTCCGTTGCAGCCGTTCAGCTGCTGCTCACAGACCACAAGCCGCGCAACTGGTTGTGGCAAGCCGCTGGCGCGGTCACCGCAGCGAGCGTCCTGATCATTCCACCGACGCTCTGGAGGCGCCACGAGCTCGTGATCGCGCAAGCCGCGCTGAACGAACTCCAGACGCACAACCATCACGGCCGCGCCTATGAGTTGCTCGTGCTTCTGCCACGCTGCAACCGCAGGGAGCTTCCGCTGGATTACTCCAGCAAGGATGAGCTCCGCCGAAACCTGCCCAAGTGGATCCGGGAGCATTGGAGGGACGCCCTACGTTCGGCTGGAGCAATGGCTGACTAGGGGCCGCGTCACGCGCAGCGGGCGCGCGCACCGCTTCGCCGCCTCCTTGCAAAGTAGGTCAGGGAAATTCCACGTTCGGCGTTCGGCGCGGGCACGTTCGCGGCCCAGTGCGGCCAATTCTCGGCGCCGTCGGAAGATCCGTTTGGGATCCGCGTCGCCCCCAGCCCCCGCCACCCTGATCCCCGCTCACCCCATGCCCGACTTCAACACACTCGAGAGGCTCGTCAGCAACAAGTCCGACGCCAAAGCCGCGGTCAAGACCGCCAAGGAGGCGCTCGAGTACGTCAAGGAGACCGGGCGTGAGATGGACGAGTGGCTGACGCGGGAGCCGACGCGCTACAGCTCGGCTCAGGCCGAGACCAAGCTGACGGCTGCCGAACGCGCCTGCGAAACGGTTGCTCGCAGCATCAAGTCGGACGACCCGCTGGCTCGACCGTTCGGCGAGCTGCGCGAGACGTTGCAACGCGCCAAGATCGACCTGCGCACCATGGTCGGCGAAGTGATCAGCTCGGTGAACGGTCTGGAGGCCTCAGCGGCCAGCCGCGTGAAGGACGCCGCGACCGCGATTTCCAACGCCTACACCTCGGCGGAGCGCGCGCAGATAGGGCTGATGGGCTTGGTGGCGGAAGCGCTGCGCGCGAAGGGTGAAAAGCGCCCGCTGTCCGCGGACCTGCGCGCCAAGGTCATCACGATTCAGACCACCGTCGCGGCGGCGCTCAAGGTCGCCAACGACCAGCGCGTCTCGCAGTCGGGTTATGTCGCGACGTTCGTGCGCACGCGCGAGCGGCTCGAGAAGTACGTCGGCAAGCGCGTGGACACTTCCGCTCGCGTCGATGCGACGTTCCCCTAGAAGGCGCGCCAAGCCGTCGAACGCCTGGAATCGTGGAAGGAAGACATCGACCGCAAGTTGGAGCGCGAGTTCTCCTGACGGCGCGAGCTCGGCCAACTTTCCGCCGCAGCGCACTCAACGCCGCGGCGGCGCCGGATCCCTGAGCAGCTTGGGATCCACCCGCACATCGCTGAAGCACCAGGCCCCGGGCTCGAAGCAACGCACGAGGCTCAGCGTCTTGCCTGTGGATCGCTGGCCCAGGCGAAGCGAGTGCTCCGTTGGGCCATGGTCGCGAAAGCCACGCGCGCCGTCCGCCGAACTCGCCAAGCCGGCGTGGATCGTCAGGCCGCTGGGCAGCTCGAGCAGGTCATCTCCAAGATCCCCGACGAGGCCGCCGCGCGAAACCCCGGACTTGCTGCGCGCAGCGAGCTCCGCGGAGATTTCGGAAGGCGACCACCACCACAAGATGTCGCCGCGTCTACGCGAGAGCGGGCCCGTACGCCCGACGAGAGCCGGCGCATCGAAGACCCGGTCACCCGTCGCCAACTCGAGGCTGACTCGACGCGCTGGCCAGGACTCGTAAGGAAGCGATGGAATTTCGACGCGCGGTACTTCCACCTGCTCGAAGTGCAAGCGCGCGCCGTCGTCGTCGATCTGAAGCTTGCGTTGCTCGGGAACCCTCCAGCGACTACGCCATAGCTCAACCCCGCCCGCGTCGAAGACGCGCAGGTCGTCGGAGACGACGTAGACGACTCGACCGCCGCGCCGCGCGAGCAAGAGCTGGTTTTCGCCATAGGAGCTTGTGCGGTAGGCAAGCAGCTCCGGCTCGCGCCCAGTGTGCAGCGAGCGGATGACCAGCACACGGCGCTCTCCGTCCGTGAAGAGTGTCAGCGGAAAGAACTCCCACCACGAAGGTCGGTCAGCCTCGTACACGATCCGACCCTCTTCGTCCGGACCGGCGATCAGAGTCACGCGGCAGCCGAGGTCGAGCTGCAGTTCGCGCCGCGTGGGCAAGTCCACCAGTGTCAAGGCGCCGCCGTAGCGCGCAGCCACAAGGGCGCCCTTGATGGCCTGCGCCAGCTCAGGCGCGTCGCGCTGGTCGAGCGTCGGCGCAGCGATGCGCGCTCGCACCACGCGCGGCTGCGGCCCGATGCACGACGCCGCAAGCAGCAGGAGGAGCAGCGCGCCAAGCGCGAGCTGTGTGCAGCGAACACGGCGGCGCACGAACACTTCGACCATCAGCTGCATGCGGCGAGCATATCCGCCGAGCCAACCGCGACACGCCACGTGCGACGACTCCCCCGTTCGTTCGCCGCGCGCCGCCGGTTACTTTGCCGTGCATGACCACCAATCTCGAGATCGCACGCACCGTCCAGCCCAAACCCATCGGGCAGATCGCACAACACGTGGGGCTCGGCCAGGACGACTGGGTTCCGTACGGGCGGCACGCCGCCAAGCTCTCGCTCGAGGGCGTCGAGCGGCGCCGCTCGAACAAGCAGGGCAAGTTGATCCTGGTGAGCGCGATCACGCCCACGCCGCTGGGTGAAGGCAAGACGACCACGACTGTGGGACTCACACAGGGCTTGGCGCGCATCGGCGCAAAGGCGGCCTGCACGCTGCGCCAGCCGTCGCTCGGCCCGGTGTTCGGCATCAAGGGCGGCGGCGCGGGCGGCGGCTACTCGCAGGTCGTGCCGATGGAGCTGCTCAACTTGCACCTGACCGGCGACCTGCACGCCGTCGGAGCGGCGCACAACCTCGCCTCGGCGTTCCTCGACAACCAACTGCACCACGGCAACGCGCTGGGCATCGACGTCGGCACGGTGAGCTGGCCGCGTGTGGTCGACATGAACGACCGCGCGCTGCGCAAGAGCGTGATCGGCCTGGGCGGCAAGGCGAACCTGCCGGCGCGCGAGGAAGAATGGTGGATCACGACCGCATCGGAAGTGATGGCGATCCTCGCGCTGGCTGAGAGCGTGCGCGATCTGCGCGCGCGTCTGGGCCGCATCGTCGTCGCGAACAAGAAGGGAGGCGGCGTGGTCACGCTCGAGGACCTCAAGGTCGCCGGCGCGATGACGGCGCTGCTGGCGCAGGCGCTCGAGCCCAACCTCATGCAGACCGTCGAAGGCTGCCCCGCGTTCATCCACGCCGGGCCTTTCGCGAACATCGCGCACGGCTGCAGCTCGGTCGTCGCCGACCGCGCGGCGCTCGCGCTCGCCGACTATGTGTGCACCGAAGCGGGCTTCGGCATGGACATGGGCGGCGAGAAGTTCTTCGACATCAAGTGCCGCCAGAGCGGCCTGCGCCCGGCCGCCGCGGTGATCGTCGCGACGGTGCGCGCGCTCAAGATGCACGGCGGAGTGGGCAAGATCGTCGCCGGCAAGCCGCTCGATCCTGCGCTCGTCGCTGAGAACGTCGAGGCCGTGCGCAAGGGCGGCGAGAACCTCGCCAAGCAGATCGAAAACGCGCGCGCCTTCGGCGTGCCGGTCGTCGTCGCGATCAACGCCTTCCCCACCGACACTCCGGCGGAGTACGCGGCCGTGCGCGAAGTCGCGCTCGCCGCTGGCGCCGAGGACGCCGTGCCGTCGTCGCACTTCGCCCGCGGCGGCGCCGGCGCCGAAGAGTTCGCACGCGTCGTCAAGCGCGTGGTCGACCGCGGCGACACGCAGGCGCGGCTGCTGTACGAAAACGACGCGCCGCTGCGCTCGAAGATCGATTCGATCGCCACGCGCATCTACGGCGCGGACGGCGTCGACTTCGCGCCCGAAGCGAGCGCCAAGCTGAGCGAGTTCGAGCGCGCCGGGTTCGGCGCACTCGCCGTGTGCATGGCCAAGACGCAGTACTCGATCAGCCACGACGCCAAGCGCAAAGGCCGGCCGAGCGGCTTCGTGCTGCCGGTCAAGGACGTGCGCCTGCTCGCGGGCGCGGGCTTCGTCACGGTGATCGCCGGCGACATGACGCTGATGCCGGGGCTTCCCTCGTCGCCCGCGGGCGCGTCGATCGACCTCGACGAGCAGGGACAGATCGTCGGGTTGTACTGATGGCGCGACGCTTCGACACGGCGCCTCGCGCAGGACGTTCGGCGTCGCTCGGGCTGCAGGCTGGGCGCGAGCGCGTCGAACGAGCCGGAGGCGACGCATGAGCGCCGCGCGGCTGGAGCTGGTCGAAGGCGACCTCACCGCGCTCGACGTCGACGCCATCGTCAACGCGGCGAAGGAATCGTTGCTCGGCGGCGGCGGCGTCGACGGCGCGATCCACGCCGCGGCTGGACCGGAACTGCTCGCCGAGTGCCGCTCGCTGGGCGGCTGCCCGACGGGCGAGGCGCGCATCACCGGCGGGTACCGGCTGCGCGCCAAGTTCGTGATCCACACGGTCGGCCCCGTGTGGCGCGGCGGCTCCAACAACGAGCCGCAGCTCTTGGCGAGTTGTTACTCGGCGAGCTTGCGGCTCGCCGAGCAACATCAGCTGCAAACGATCGCGTTCCCGTGCATCTCGACCGGCGTGTACGGCTATCCGCACGAGCCAGCGGCGGAGATCGCCGTGCGCACGATCCACGCTTGGCTGGAGAAGCACGAGTTTCCGCGCACGGTTCTGCTGTGCGCCTTCAACCACGACTCGCGGCGTGCGCTGGAGGCTGCGCTCGCCGAGCGACGCACGCGCTGAAGCGCGGTCGTACGCGCGGCGCGCAGCTCAGCGGCGCGTCTTGGCCGCAGCCGCACGCGACTTGCCCGAGGTCGTCTCGGCGCGCGCACGCTGGCCCAGCTTCTGCGCGGAAGGCACGTAGTTGCGTTGCTTGCGCGGCGTCTTGGGCGGCGTCGGCGCGGGCTCGGCCTCGACCTCCGGCGCAACCTGGGGCGGCGCACTGCGCGCCGACTTGCGCTTGGCGGCGCTCAATCCCTGCGACATGCCCGCGCGTTCCAGCGAGCGCTTCACGGCGCGCGTCAGACTCGCGGTCGCCGCGTCGAAGGCAGCCCGCGGCGAGGTCGCACGCTCCACCGCGACGACCGACGGCCGGCCCGGCAGCACAGCCTGGAGCCGACACTCGCAGTCGGCGCCTCCGCGCGGGCCGTTCACGTCGTCGAAGCGCACGCTCACGCGGTCGATCTGCAGCGCGAAGGCGCCCAGTTTCGCACCGAGCTTGGTGTGCACGTACTCGACCAGGGGCGCAGGCAGTTCGACCTTGTGCGCGTGCAGGTCCACTGGAGTGTGAGGGGCCGTCGTGCGGCCGCGTTTTTCGCGCGGAACGCTCTCCGCGTCGACTCCCAGGGGTTGCTTGCGGGTGTTCTCGATGGGTTGATGCTTGGGCATGGTCTGTGGAACTCACCAGCGCTGGGCTGGAACCGGAAGGTGGGACAACCCAGCCTGAGCACGCCGGGTTGCGGGTCCAGAAGTGCGTCGAAGAACTGGGCGAGCCGGCGCGAGGGGTCAAGGGCAAGTCGGCCGGCGACTAGGAAAGAGCTTCGCATGGCGAAGCATCTGCGGCAGTGCGCCGAACGACGTAGAATTGTAAGCGGGGCGTCGGCCCCGCCGAGGCCGCTCGAGAGCCCCGCCCCACGCTCGAATTCCGTGAGTCCCTCCGCCCCCGACCCGCTCTCGACCGACCTGCTCCGCCGAGCGGAGGGCGGCGACGCGCGCGCACGCGAGCAGCTGCTCGAGCTTTTGTACCGCGAGCTGCGCCAGCTCGCCCAGCTCGAGATGCGCTCCGAACGCGGCGGGCACACGCTCCAGCCAACCGCGCTCGTGCACGAGGCTTGGCTGCGTTTGGTCGACTCGGACAGCGGCACGCCCTGGTCCGACCGCTCGCATTTCCTCGCGCTCGCCTCGCGTGCGATGCGCCGCGTGCTCGTGGACTACGCGCGCAAGCGCCACGCGGAAAAACGCGGCGGCGCCGCGCAGCGCGCGGAGCTCGCCGACGATTTGCTGACCTGCGAGGGACTCTCGCTCGACATGCTCGCGCTCGACGAGGCGCTCGACCGCCTCGCGGCGCGCGACGCCGAGCTGGCGCGCGTGGTCGAGTTGCGCTTCTTCGGCGGGCTCACGAACGAAGAGACCGGGCGCGTGCTCGCACTGAGCGAACGCCAGGTCGAGGCCGCGTGGGTCACCGCGCGCGGCTGGCTGCGGCGTGAGTTGGAGCGCCAGGGCGGCCCATGACCGCGCTGGACTTCGCGCGCGTGCGCCGCTTGGTCGAGGGCGCGCACGCGCTCAAGCCCGCGGAACGAGCTGCGTGGCTCGAGCGCGAGTGCGCCGGCGACGCCGCGCTGCGTTGGGAAGTCGAGAGCATCCTCAACGCCGCGTTGGATGGACCGGATCTGCTCGCCCGACCCGCGCACTTGCCGCGCGTGGAGAGCCTCGTGCCGCGGCCCGCGCTCGAACCCGGCGCCGGCCTCACGCTCGGTGGTTTCCGCATCGTGCAGCGCATCGCATCGGGCGGCATGGGAACCGTCTGGGAAGCCGAGCAACTCGCGCCGCGGCGCCGCGTGGCGCTGAAGACGCTGCGTTTTGGCGCTGCGACCCGCGAAAGCGTGCGCAGATTCCGCTACGAAGCCGAGATCCTCGCGCGCCTGCGCCACCCGAGCATCGCGCAGATCCTCGCGTCCGGCGTCGAAGTGCTCGGCGGCGAAAGCGTGCCGTGGTGCGCGCTCGAATTCGTTCCAGGCGCGCTTTGGATCACGCAGTTCGCGGAGGAGCGCGCGCTCGCGCTGCCCGCGCGTCTGGAACTGTTCGCCACGCTGTGCCGCGCCGTGCAGCACGGACACGAGCGCGGCGTGATCCATCGCGACCTCAAACCGTCCAACGTGCTCGTCGACGAAACCGGTTCGCTCAAGGTCATCGACTTCGGCGTCGCACGCCTGGCGACGCCCACCCCCGGACTGACCAGCCTGCACACCGAAGCGGGTCGCTTGATCGGCACGCTGCAGTACATGGCGCCCGAGCAATTGCTCGACGCCAACGCAGAAGCGGACACGCGCAACGATATGTACGCGCTCGGCGCGATCCTGTACGAGCTGGTCACGGGCCAGCAGCCGCACGACCTCGCCACAGCCTCGCTAGCGGAGGCGGCGCGCACCCTCGCCGAGCACGAACCAGCGCGCCCGAGCGCGCTGCGCGCCAAGATCTCGCACGATCTGGATGCGATCACGCTCATGGCGCTCGCCAAGCAGCGCGAACGGCGCTATCCGAGCGCGGAAGCACTGGGCCGCGACATCGAACGCTTCCTGCGCGGCGAGCCGATCGAGGCGCGCTCACCGAGCCTGGGCGAGCAGTTGGCGCACTTCGCGCGTCGCCACTTCGTCCTCGTCAGCGCCGCAAGCGCGGTGCTCACGATCTTGGCCGGCGCGACAGCCGTCAGCCTGCGCTACGCGTTCGATGCTGGTCGCGCGGAAAGCGAAGCGCGCGAGGCCGAACAGACCGCCGTGTCCGAGCGCGACCGCGCGCGCTTCCTCGAATACACAGCGAACCTCGCCGCGGCGCACGGTGCGTTGCGCGGGCACGACTCGCTGTCCGCACGCCAGAGGCTCGAAGCGGCGCCGCCGGAGCTGCGCGGCTTCGAATGGTGGCGGCTGTGGCGCGAAATGGACGCCTCCGTGTGGACACGCACGCTCGAGGGCGTCGACGTCTCTCTGCTCGAGTGGCTTCCCGACGGTGAGCGCTTGCTCGTCGCCAACCATTCGGGCGCGTTCGAGTTGATTGCGGCGCGCGACGGAGCTCGGTTGGCGCGCCTTGCAGAACGCGCAGAACGCTTGATTTCGTGGACCCCGCATCCCGCCGGCGAGCGTTTCGCGGCGATCTACAGCGACGGTCGGGTGCGCGAGTACTCCATCGAGCCGTTCGCCGAGCTGCGCACGTGGTCGCCGCCGTCGCTGCGGCCAGTTCGGCTGGCCTACTCGCCCAGCGGCGCGCTCTTCGCGCTCAGCGGCTCGAAGGGCGAGTTGCAGGTGTGGAGCACCACGACCGGCGAGTTCGTGGCCGAGCTCGAGAACGCTGGAGTCCCGCCGCGTCCCCTGGTGTGGAGCGCCGACGAGCGCCTCCTGGCGGCCGGGACCTCGCTCCCCAACCATGTGCGCGTCTGGGAACTCGCGACGGGCCGCCTGCAGTGGCGTCTCGAAGGCCACCGCGCCTACATCTCAAGCGTCGCCTTCCTGCTCGGCGGGAGCATGCTCGCCAGCGCATCTCACGACCACGACATTCGGTTCTGGGACCTCGAGACAGGCGTGTGCACGCAAGTGCTGCGCGGCCACGATGACATCGTCTGGACACTCGATGCCGATGCGACGGGCGAACGGCTCGCCTCGGCGAGCTGGGACCGCACGATCCGCCTGTGGAACGTACGCGATGGCCAGCAGCTCGACGTGCTCCACGGCCATGTTTCGAGCGCGCAGTCCGTGGCGTTCGCACCAGATGGCAGACATCTGGCGACGACCGATGAGGGTTTGCGTCTCAAGCTGTGGCGCCTCGAACCTCGCACGGTGACCGCCACGCGTGTGCGCGGCAAGTGGGGCTGGTCGCTGAGCTTCTTCGCGGACAGCGCCAGCGTGCTGGCCGTACACGGGGGCGTCGCGGACCGTTGGGACACGGCCAGCGAGCGCAGAACGGCGGAGTACGTCGCGGGCGCCGTGCAGTGGAGCACCGGCGCGTCGACCGCGGACGGCGCGCGTGTCGTACTCGGCGGAAACCAAGGCGAGCTTGCAGATTTCGATGCGCGCACCGGCGCGCTGCTTGCGCTGCGCGCCACGGGGGCGAGCGTGATCGCGCTCGTGCTGGCGGAAAATGGGGCCGTGCGCGTCGTCGCGAACAACGTCGGCGAGCTGCGCACCTTCGCCGCGGACGGCACGCTTCTCCACGAGTTCGAGCGCTCGGCGAGCTCGATCGCGGCGCTGGGTCTGCGGCCCGGCTCGGGCGAGTTGATCTCGGTCGGCGCGCTCGGCGAGGTGCGCACGCACGAACTCGCCAGCGGACGCACGCTGCACGTCGGCGAACCAACGCGTACGCAAGCTAACCGCCTCGCTTGGCGTCGCGATGGGGTTCTAGCCGCAGTTGGCTTCGCCGACGGCCGCATCCGCTTGTGGAACGCCGTCGAGCGGCGCTGGTCGCACGACTTGGTTGGACACGATGCGGCCGTATTCGGCGTGGCGTTCGCACCGGATGGTCGCCGACTCGCTTCCGCGGGCAACGACCGCACGGTGCGAGTGTGGGACCTCGCTGTGTGCGCCGAGGTCGCGGCCTGGACGGACCACTCGCACTTCGTGAACGCCGTGGCGTTCAGTCCGGACGGAGCTTGGCTTGCCTCGGGAAGCTCCGACAGTGCGCTACGTTGGTACGGCGCAGGCGATGCTGCGGAACGGGCTGTTGCTGAGTTGAGCAGCCGCTTGCGCCTGGGACGGCTGGTGCGTGCGGCGCTCGAAGACAGCTCGGAGCTTGGCGCGTCCGATCGCCAGCGCGCGCTAGAACTCGCGCAGCAGTTGCCCGACGACCCGCTCGACCTAGCGCGCGAAGCGTGGCTCACCGCGCGCGAAAGCGGCCGCTCGCCGAAAGAGCTGACGCGAGCGCTTGAGACCGCGCGCCTGGCGCGGGCGCACGCACAGGGCGAGCTCCTGCCGCAACTCGCCGAGGCTGCGGCCTTGCTGCGTTTGCGCGAGATGGCGGCGGCGCGCGCGCTGCTCGCTGGCCTCGCCGCGCGCGACCCCCGCGCCGCTGCGCTGCACGCACTGGCGCTCGCTCGCGACGGCGAGCCGGCGCTGGCGGACCAAGCGCTGAACGAGCTCGCGGGGCTCCCCGCCTTCGAGGGGCCCCACGAGCTCAATGCGCTCCTGGACGAAGCGCGAGCCGCACTGGCGGCTGCGCGCTGAACACGCCCGTTCAGTCGAGGTCGAGCGTCACATGGTGGTGGTCGTTGTGACCACCTGTGGGGATCACTTTGTTGACGTTCGGGTGCGCCCAGGCGCCGGCGGGGATGCTGAACGTGCCGCCCGTGTGGTCGAACTCCCCATCGCGCAGCAGGTCCTTCAACCAGCCGTCGGGCATCGGGTGGCCGGGCAGTGTTCCGCCGATTCCGATCAGCACTTGCCTCACCGTCGTGAGAGCGATCAACGGCTCGATGCCGCTGCGCTGCGCGAGAACCCAGGCATCGACCTCTGCAGTGGCCGCCGCGTCTCCACCCATCGCATCGCGCACTTTGCCGGCGAGATGCGCGTAGATCTGGCCGCCGGAACCCGTCGGGAACGTGCCCGACGCGTACTGACGCATGTCGATGTCCGTGCCTTCGCCGTGCGTGGCGTGGCCAGTGTTGCGCGCGTGCTCACCCGAGATGTCGTTGATCGCCGAGAGCAGTGCGCCGTTGTCCTCGAGCCAAATGCTGGCCGCGCGCGAGCACCAGTCGTCCTGGCCTTCGTCGCGGCACCCGGTGCGCGTGAAGAGGTCGGGCATGCGCCACAAGGCGAGGAAATCAGCGGATTCACGCGTCGCGCTCTGCGGGCTGCTGCCGGGAGCGACGGCCTCGACCGTGATGCGGTAGCGAACCTCCTGCGAAGCCGGCGGCGAGCTGCCGGCGACCTGCGACGGCCGCTCGGAGGTGTTCGTCACGCGCACCACGACCCTGTCGTCGCCGCCCGTTGTGACGTGGGTCACGAAGTCATCGTCGGGCGCGGCGTCGAACAGCGTCGCGAGCGGCGCGCCCGTGTCGACGCTGAGCACTTCGACGCGCACGTTGGTGATGTTCGCATCGTCCGCGCGTCCGACGAGCACGGCCGACAGCTCGCGCTGGCGCACGTTGACGTCGCCGGCGAACGGGATGCTGAAGCCGTCCTGGTTGTTCTGCGGCTTGGTGTGGAGACCGCAGTTGACGATGCGGTCCACCGAATCGCGTTCGATGTTCGCGATGCGCAGCGTCGAGGGTGCGATGCGCGCCGCCACGAAGGTCGGCAGAGCCGAGTCGCCGATGTTCGTCGCCGAGATGGACAGCGTGAGAACCGCGTCGCCCGTCGCCGTCAGCGCCGACACGTCGATGTCCCGCACGATTAAACCCGTCGTGCCGGTCTCGTTCCACAGCGGCTCGACGAACAGTTGCTGGTTGACGTTGCGTGCGATCGAGAACAGCGTCGCGCCGCTGGGAGCGAGGACCTTGACCGTCCAGTTGTCGTTGAACTCGCTCTGAGACTGCACGAAGTTGGGGAACTCGTCGCTCTCGACCTCGTACTCGAGCTGCGCCTTGGCTGTCCCCTGCGGAATCGTGGCCTGCGCGCTCGCGCTGATGATTTGGTCCTCGGCTGCCGCGAGAACGGAAATCGTGCCGCTGCCGGCAGGGCCGATCGGCGCGCCCTGGGCGCTGCGCTGCTGGTCGAGCAACTGACGCTCGTCTTCGATGCTGCTTGCGACTTGGAACACCGTCGACTGGAGCTCGAAAGCCGGCACGCCGGACGTGACGTCGTCGACGCCGAGCAGGTTCACCTGCACTTCGAGGTCGCGATTCACGAACAGTGCGCCCGACGCGGTGAAGGTGTCGCCGGCGGCCGAGGTCGCGCCGGAGATCTCGTAGGTTCCGTTCGGCAGGTCGTCGAACACCAGGATTCCTGCGCCATTCGAGGTCCCCGTGCGGGTCACCTCGCTTCCGATGCGCGTCAGCGCGATCTGGATGCCGTTCACGGGCAGGCCGGGGAACGACGGCGGCGACTCCAGTTCGAGGCGAACTTCGTGCTGGCCGATGAGCACGCTCTCCGCCGTATCGAACGTGGCGCCGTCGAGGTCGGCGCCGCGCACCACGAATTCGACGTCATTGGTGAGGGCCGCTGCCTGGCCGAGCACCGCGGCCGTCGCGGTGCAGTTCAGTCGCCCGTTCGACGCCACCGCGAACGACGTCGACACGTCGACTTCGTCTCCGTTGAGCTTGTCCCGCAGCAGCACCTGCGGCGCGGGAGCAAGCGCGACAGCGCGGTCTTTGCGACCGAGGACCCGCAGGTTCAACGCCGACGCGTCGGCGTTCAGCACGCCACCGTTCGCTTGAACGATGGCTACACGCGCAAAGCGCTCCACGTCGCCGCGCATCGCGATCACGAGTGCTCCGGGAACGGCGCCGTCCATCTCGACCTCGCCCTGAAACGAGGTTCCCGCGAGCACGCGCACGAAGCCATCGTTCGGAACCTGGATGGGCAGTTCGCCGCCGGCGCCGGTGAAGCCAACGAAGACGTCGTCGACGTACACGCGCGCGCCCAGAAGATCGAACTCGACGCCGCCGTCGAAGACGAGGTTGGCGACCGTCGGAGTGCCCTGGGGCAACGGATCGCCGCCGCCTCCGCCGCTGTCGCAGCCGGCGAGGAGCGCGGAAGCGAGCAAAACGGTAGCGACGCGGATTCTGGAGATGTGGGACGAGAGGAGGTGTTTCATGGAGATGGGTCTGAGCGAGGCTTGGTTTCTCATGCACGCGCAGGACGGCTCGTCCAACCACCGCAATTCGCGGAAAAACTCGGAGCGCCGACCCGGCTGCGGCCTCAGCGCTACGCTCGCCGGATGCGCGCGTCCCTCGCCCTCGGTGTCGCCTTCGGTGTCCCCCTAGCGGCCGTTGCTTGCGTCTCTCAGCCCCGGCCGGCGACCTCCCCCGACTGGCTCAGCGCACCTGCTGGTGCGCCGGCGCGCGCGGTGGTGAGCGGCGAGACGTTGACGCTCGACAACGGGCTCGTGCGGCGTGAATTCCGTCTGGCGCCGAACGCGGCCTGCGTGGCGTTCGACCAACTCACGACCGGCGCCGCGCTGCTCCGCGCAATCCGCCCGGAGGCGCGCGTGACGCTCGACGGCGTCGAGTACGAGGTCGGCGGTTTGCGCGGCCAGCCGGTGCAGAACTACGTGCTCGGAGAGTGGCTCGACGCGCTCGAAAGCGACCCGCGCGCGTTCCAGTACGAGAGCCACTCGATCGCTCCGCTCAGAGCACGTCTGGAGTGGAAACCGCGCAGCGAGTGGCTCTCGCGCGACGTGGCGTGGCCTCCCAAGGGCGTGCACGTGACGTTGAGTTTTCGCTCGGGCGCCGATGGGCCGCAGGGAGTGCGCATCGACGTGCACTACGAGCTCTACGACGGGCTGCCGCTGGTCGCGAAGTGGTTCACGCTCACCAACGATTCGACGCGCACGGTCGAGCTCGACGCGTTCACGAGCGAGGTGCTCGCGTTGGTGGAGCCCGAGAGCCTGGTCGAGAACTCACCGTGGCCGCAGCGACCCAACTTGCACGTCGAGACCGACTGCACTCTGGTTGGCTCGAACGGCGACACGGCGCAGCGCAAGACCGTGCGCTGGCTACGCGATCCGAGCTTCACAACGCAGGTGAGCTATCCGCTCGAGGCGCTGTGCTTGCTCGAGTGCGCGCCCCCGCTCGGTCCCGACGTCGTGCTCCCGCCGGGCGCGACGTTCGAGAGCCTGCGCACCTTCGAGCTCGCCTTCGACTCGCACGATCCGGACCGCAAGGCGCTGACGCTGGCGCGCATGTACCGCACCATCGCGCCGTGGACGCAGGAAAACCCGCTGATCTTCCACGTGCGCTCCGCCGATGACACATCCGTGCGCGCGGCGATCGACCAGGCTGCCGAGGTCGGGTTCGAGCTCGTGATCATGACCTTCGGCAGCGGCTTCAACATCGAGAGTGAAGACCCGGCCTACCTCGCGCGCATCAAGGCGCTCGCCGACTACGCGCACTCCAAGGGCGTCGCGCTCGGCGGCTATTCGCTGCTTGCGAGCCGCTCGATCGATGCCGCGAACGACGTCGTGAACCTCTTGACCGGAACTCCGGGAGGTTTCGCGACCTTCGGAAACAGTCCGTGCATCGAGAGCGAGTGGGGTCGACGCTACTTCGAGAAGCTCTACGCCTTCTTCGAAGCCACGGGCTGCGACGTGCTCGAACACGACGGCTCGTATCCCGGCGACGCGTGCGCTTCGACGACGCACCCTGGCCACCGCGGCTACGGCGATTCGTACTGGCGACAGCGCGAGCGGGTCTCGGATTTCTACCGCTGGTGCCGCGCGCGCGGCGTGTACCTCAACGTGCCCGACTGGTGGTTCCTGAATGGCTCGTCGAAGTGCGCGATGGGCTACCGCGAGACGAACTGGTCGCTGCCGCGTGCGCAGCAAGAACTCATCGAGCGCCAGAACATCCACGACGGCGTGCGCTTCAAGTCGCCGACGATGGGTTGGATGTTCGTGCCGCTGACCGAGTACCACGGCGGCGGCCCCGCGGCGACGATCGAGCCGCTCGACGAACATCTCGAGCACTACGAGCAACGCCTCAAGAACCTGCTCGGCGCCGGCGTCCAAGCGTGTTGGCGCGGGCCACGGCTCTACGACACCGAACGCACGAAAGCGGCCGTCCAACGCTGGGTCAGCTGGTTCAAGGCGCACCGCCGCATCCTCGAGAGCGATCTTGCGCCGCTGCGGCGCGCCGACGGCCGCGATTGGGACGGTTGGCTGCACGTCGACCCTTCACCCGACGCCGACGAACGCGCGCTCGCCGCGCTCTACAACCCGCTCAACGAGCCCCTGCGCCGCACCATTCGCCTCCCGCTCGGCCTCGCGGGCCTGAACGGCCGCGTTCAGCTCTCGATCGACGGCGCACGAGAGTTCGAAACCACCGTCGATGCACGCGGGCACTGCTCACTCGACCTCGAACTCGCGCCGCGCGGCTTTCACTGGATCGTGGCGCGCGCGGCGCGGTGACGCCCGACGCGGACTCACTTGCCCTCGACGGGCTGCACCATTGCGAAGTCGCGATCGGGGTCGACTTGGTAGAAGACGCCCCGCGGGCTCGAAGAGCAGGGATAGGGAAACTCGAGGGCGAGCTTGACTTCGTGCTTCTGAATCTCGACGAACATCCAGGAGTCGATCGCCCGCGCGGTGAAGTGGTGGTGGGTTTCGTCGGAGCCCTGGTAGTACACAGGACAGCTGTCGCGCCCAGAGTGGAAGCGCGCGTAACACTCCTTGAACTCGTTGGCCGACCATTCGCCGCGCCCGAGCATGCGGCAGCCAGCGGCCGCCAACACGAACAGCGCGACGCCGGTCCGTCGGAGTGCGCTCCGCACGAGAACGGCGAGTCGGTAGCGGCGGCGATCCATGGGCAGCGGTGACGGACAGCAACGGCTTCTGCGCGGTGTTCGCCGCACACTGTCAGGGTAGTCGCGGCCGAGCGCGCTGAGTTCGCACTCGCCCCGCGCGAACGGTCGGCGACTGCGCTCGCGCTGACCCGCGCAAGATTCGCCGGCGCGAGTAGAGTGGGCGCTGCGAGCACCCATGCACGCCGACACGAAGAAGTACAACCAAGCTCTGGCGCCGGCGGAGCGCGCGATCTGCGAGCTGCTCGCTGCGCAGATCGACCTCGGCTTGCCCGAGGCCCACAACAAGATCTGGCACGCCCATCCGGTGTGGTTTCTCGAGGAAACCCGGTGGTCGGCTACAGCAAGCTCAAGAACTGCGTGCGGCTCCTGTTCTGGAGCGGCCAGTCCTTCGACGCGCCGGGACTGGCGAAAGAGGGCAGTTTCAAGGCCGCGGAAGCGCGCTTCACCGCGGTCGACCAAGTCGACACCAAGCTGCTCAAGCGTTGGCTCGCCCAGGCGCGCGAGGTGCGGTGGGACTACAAGAACCTGGTCAAGCGCAAGGGCAAGCTCGAACGCCTCAAGTAGCGGCGCGCGCTTGGCATAGTAGGGAGCTGTGAACGAACTCCTCGCCGTCGCCGGTCGTCTCCACCCGCTGCTGCTCCACCTGCCGATCGGGTTCGTCGCCGGGCTCGCGGCGCTCGAAACGCTCGGTGCGCTGCGCCGCTCGCCACCGCCGCTCGCGGTCATGGCGACGCTCACGCGCTTGACGCAGCTCGCCGCCGCGGCGGCGATCACAACCGGGCTGCTGCTTGAGCAGGAAGGCGGCTATCCCGAGGCGCTCGCCGATCAACATCGCAACGTCGCGCTCGCGTTCTTCGTCGTCTCGCTCGCCATGGGGCGTTTCGTGCGCAGCGAAGCGCGGCGCACTGCGTTCCGCGTCTCGCTGGGACTCGCGCTCGTGCTCATCGGCGTCGCGGGACATCTGGGCGCAAGTATCACGCACGGCGGGAACTTCCTGTTCGAGCCGCTCGAACAGAAGGCGCCGTCGAAGCCGCGTGACGATGCGCCGGAAGCTCCGCCCGCAGAGCCGCGTGAAGCGGCGCAGCCGCAGACGGCAGTCGCCACGAACGTCGTCGAGCAAGTTCCCGCGGGCGCGGCCCGCTCGACCTTCGAAGAGCGCATCGCGCCGCTCTTCGCGGCGAACTGCACCAACTGCCACGGCGAAGACAAGCGCAAGGGCCGCCTCGCGATGCACACGCGCGAAGGGCTCGAGCGCGGCGGCAGCAGCGGAGCGGCGTTCGTAGCCGGCGATGTCGCCGCGAGCTTGCTCGTGCAACGGCTCGAGCTGCCGCTGGACGACGAAGAGCACATGCCGCCGGCCGACAAGCCGCAGCCGAGCGCACAGGACGTGGCCCTGATCAAAGCCTGGATCGCGGCGGGCGCGCCCTTCGAGGGCCAGGTCGAGTTGCGCGTCGAGTCCGTCGTCACGCCCGCGGCGAGCACCACGCCGATCGCGCCCAAAGTAACAGCGACGAGCGCGCCGTTCACCGCGCAGCTCGCTCCCCCGCCCGCCGCGCTCGACGCGCTGCGCCGCGAGCTCGCGCACGTGCAGCCCGTCTCGCAAACCGACCCGCTGCTGTGGATCGACTTCGCCGCGCCCGCGGCCGAGATGGACGACGCGCGCGTGCGCGCCTTGCTCGAGCCGCTCGTCGATCACGTCGCGGAGCTCTCGCTCGCACGCACCAAAATCGGCGATGCGACGCTCGAGTTGATCGCGCGCATGCCGCAACTGCGCAAGCTCGACCTGCGCGCCACGCTCGTCACCGACGCCGGTGCGCGCTGGCTCGCTGCGGCGCCGCGCCTGCGTGAGTTGGTTGCAGCGCAAACCAGCCTCGGCGACGAGGCGCTCGCCGACCTCGCCAAATCCACGTCGCTCGAGCGCCTGGTGCTTTGGAACAGCGCTGCGACCGAAGCTGGGATCACGGCGTTGCAGGCCGCGCGCCCCGCACTTGCGATCGATTCCGGTGCGTTGCCCAACGCGGCGGTTCTCGAAGCCGAGAGCGAAGTGAAGTTCACCAGCGACGCGCCGCTGCCCGGCGCCGAGGCCGTGCCCGCCGCGCTCACGCCGCTCAACGCACGTTGCCCGGTTTCCGACGCTCCGGTGAACCCCAAGTACGCCGTCGTGTTCGAGGGCAAGGTCGTCGGCTTCTGCTGCCCCAACTGCCCCAAGGAGTTCTGGGCCGATCCCAAAGCCTTCGCGGAGAAGTTGAAGTGAGAGACGCGACACGCGCGGTGTTGGCGAGCGCGGTGACCTGCGCTGTCGCATGCGCGCCGTCCGCGACACGCGAGGCGCCCGCGCGTGTCGCGCCCGAATTCGCGGCGTCCTTCGCTCGCGAGGCTGTCGCGGCCGACCACGCGCTCGCAAGCGAAGCCGGCGCGCAGATGCTCGCGCGCGGCGGCAACGCCGTCGACGCCGCTGTGGCCGCATCCTTCTGTTTGTCGGTCGTGCGTCCGCAGTCGTGCGGCATCGGCGGCGGAGGGTTCATGGTCATCCGATTGCCCGACCATCCGCGCGCAGGCGCAGTGACGACGGCGCTGAACTACCGCGAGACTTGCCCCGCGTCGGTCGGGCCGGACTTCTACGAGACGCGCAACGAACGCGACAGCCGCATCGGCGGCGCCGCCGTCGCGATTCCAGGCACGGTGTCCGGTTTGCTCGAGGCGCTCGAGCGCTACGGCACCCTCGGGCGCGCCATCGTGCTTGAGCCGGCGATTCGCGCGGCGCGCGAGGGCTTTGAAGTTGACGCGGCGTACTTGGAGACCGCGCGGGAGATCGCGGAGGATTTCCAACGCGAGCCGGCGCTCGCCGCGCGCTTCCCGTTCCTGTGGAAGCACTTGGTGCGCGAAGGCCGGCTCACGCTCGGCGAACGCATCACCAATCCAGCGCAGGCTCGGGCGCTCGAGTTGATCGCGTTGCACGGACGCGCGGGTTTCTACGACGGCGAACTCGCGCAGGCGCTGGTACGCGCCGTGCAAGGCGACGGCGGCGTGCTCACCTCCGCGGATCTCGCGAGCTACCGCGTGGCGACGCTCGAGCCGCTCGAGGTCGCGTACGACGGCCGCACGCTCTACACGATGCCGCCGCCCTCCAGCGGCGGAGTCGTGCTGGCGCAGACCTTCGCCGTGCTCGATGCGGCGGGCGAACGCGTCGACCTCAGCACGCCGTGGAGCGCGGACTTCACGCAGCTGTACGTCGAATCGAGCAAGCACAGCTTCGCCGACCGCGCGCGCCACTTGGCCGATCCGGCCTTCGCCGACGTGCCGCTCGCGCAACTGCTCGACCGCGCCGGGCTCGTCGCGCGCGCGCGTTCGATCGACCTTGCGCGCACGCATGCGCCCGAGCACTACGGCTGGGCGCCGCAGCTGCCCGGCGACGGCGGAACCAGCCACGTTTCCGTGGTCGACGCACGCGGCGGCGCCGTCGCTTGCACCGAGACGATCAACCTCGCGTTCGGTTCATGGCTCGAGGTTCCGGGCTTCGGCTTCCTGCTCAACGACGAGATGGATGACTTCACGACGCGACGCGGCGCGCCGAATGCGTTCGGACTGCGGCAGAGCGACGCGAACCTGCCGGCGCCGGGCAAACGCCCGCTGTCGTCGATGACGCCGACGATCGCGGTCGACGCGCGCGGCGCGGTGCTCGCCGTCGCTGGAGCTTCCGGCGGTCCGCGCATCATCTCGGGCACGCTGCAGGCGCTGATCAACGTGCTCGTGTTCGACTTGCCCGCGAGCGAGGCGGTTGCGAGCGCACGCTGGCACCACCAGTGGGCGCCGAATGTGTTGCGCCACGAACGTGCGATGGACGCGCAAGCGCTCGACGCAGCGCGCTCGCGTGGTCACGTGTTGCAGCCCGTCGCCGACGTCGGCGTCGTGCAGCTCATCCGTCGCGCGCGCTCCGGCGCCGGTTGGGAAGCGGCGAGCGATCCGCGCAAGGGCGGTCGGCCCGCTGGCCGCTGACGTCTATTTGGCGAGGCCGAGCGCCGCGGCGAGCGCCTTGTCGCCGCCGACGACCGGCAGTTCGAGAGCCGTGCCGTCGAGATCGACCGCGAGCTTCGTTCCAGCAGCGGGCCACAACGTGAAGTCGCGGTCGCTCGAAAAGACCATCAGCGCCAGGCGTTGGCCCGCCGGCAGGATCTGGTCGTCGGGTTCGAGTTCGAAGTCGAGCTCGTAGAACTTGCCCGGCTCGAGCGCGCGGCTTTCGCTCAGCGAGGTCGCGTTCTGCGGATCAGCCCAGCCGCGCGTGATCACGCTGGAGCGGCCGCCCTTCCCATCGGCCCACGGCAGCGCAACGAGCCACACCGAAAGGTTCGCCGCGGGTCGGTCGGAGCTCATCCGAATGCGGACACGCGGCGCGCCCGAGATGTGGAGAGGCGCCTTCAGCTCCGCCGTCGCGTACAGCAGACGATTCTTCGAACTCTCTGCCGCAGCCAGTTTCGCGCCGGAAATCGCGGCATCGTCGACGAGCGCTTCCACGCCTTGCCCCTTCGTCGCGGCGACCTCCAACGAGCCGCACGCCTCGCCGCCCTTGGCCAGATGCAGACGCACGGACGCGGCGTCGGGATGCGGATACGCCGCGTAGGAGACCGGCCCCGCGCGCGGATTGTCCTCGCGCACGATCCACGAACGCGGCGTCTTCTCGACGCCGTTGTCCTGGCCGTACAGGTAGTGCGAGAACCAGCGGTTGAGCATGTCGAGCGGCGGCATTCCGCCGTGCCCGCCCTGGTGCAGGTACAGCGCCGGCTTCGCGCCGAGCGCTTCGAGTGCGCGGTAGATGCGGATCGAGTGGCTCGGCATCACGTTCCAGTCGGCGAGCCCGTGCGACAGGAACACCGCGCACTTCACGCCGCTGAGCGCGTGGATGTAGTCACGGCTCTTCCAAAACGCGTTGTAGTCGCCGCTCACGCGGTCGTGGCTCGCGAGCAGCAGCTTGTCGCGCACGTTTTCGTTGCACCACGCGCGCCGCTCGGGATCCCCGCTGTTGATCGCGTCGTACAGCACGTCGATGTCCTCGCCCATGTAGCCGCCCGGATGCCGGATCAGGCCGTTGGAGCGGTAGTAGTGGTAGTACGACGTGTTGGGCGCGTCCGGCACGACGACTTCGAGCCCGTCGACGCCCGTCGTCGCGGCCGCTAGCGCGAGCGTGCCGTTGTAGGACGTGCCGAGCATCGCGACCTTGCCCGTCGACCACTTGGCGACAACTTCCTCGCCGCCATCCGGCGCCGTGAAGCCCTTCGCGCGGCCGTTAAGCCAATCGATCACGGCCTTGGGCGCGAGCGACTCGTTCTCGCCGCCGATGGTCGGACAACCTTCGGAAAGCCCCGTGCCGGGCGAAGCGGAGTGCACTACTGCGAAACCGCGCGGAACCCACCAACTCACGTGGCTGCGCGACATCAGCGGCCGCTTGTTGTCGGCCTCGACCGGCGGCATCGGCGTGCGCTTGGGCGGAGCTCCGCCGACTTCCTGGTTCGGGCTCCAGAAGTACTGGCGGTCGTCGGAGCCGATGCCGGAGAAGTACGGGCTCGACTCGTAGACCACAGGAACCTTCAAACCCTCCGACTCGGTCTGCGCGGGCCGCGTGACGTCGACGTGCACGCGGTCGGGCTCGCCGTCGCCGTCGGAGTCGAAGGAGGTTTCAACCCACAGATCGTGCTGGATCCAGCTCTTCGAGCCTTTGAAGGCTTCGACGACCTGCGCCTCGCCATTCACGAACACCGGCGCCGCGCGCTCGGCAGACTGCGCGATGGCGACGCTTGCCTGGAGAGCGACGAGAACGAGGGAGTTTCGACGGGCGACGGTGGGGACGAAGTTGCGCTGCATCGCGCGGATTATGGCGATGGACAGCGCGCGCCGGCTCAGAACGGAGCGGACCGAGCCGAAATCCTGTGCAAGGAATGCGGCGCGACCGACCGCAGGGTCGGCGCGCCCAACATGCGGCAACGCGGCGCCGAACTCAGGAGATCGGCGCGACGATCGCGATGCGCTGGCGGTCGCTGACCACCACGCCGCCGGGCTTCTCGAGCGTGATCGCAAACAGCGTCGGTTTGGTCACGCGCAGCTTGGCGTCGATCGGAATCAGCACTTCGCCTGCAGAATTCACGTCGAACACGCCGCCGTCGACAGGGTGCCCCTGCGCCTCGTCGAAGATCCACAGCTGGTACTGCTGGACCTTGGGATCGTTCACCGGCGCGCCGACCAGGCGAATGAAGCCCGTCTGCTCGCTGTTCGACCACACGATGTCGCCGCTGGTCCCAGGCGCGAACTGCTCCTGCCCCTTGGCTTCGACTTTGGTGATGTTCGCGCGGGCGAGCAACTCGGCGCGCGCCTGGGCGCTCGTCGGGGCGGACGACTGCGACTCGGGCCACCAGGCGATGACGGCGAGCGCAGCGGCCGCGGCTGCAGCAACCCAGCCAGCGTAGGAGAACGCGCTCGGACGCGGGGCGGGCTCAGGCTGCACGAGCTTGAGCCTTGGCGCGGCGCGGGGCGCGGCGGACGAAGCGGTCGCGGCGGCTGCGTAGTACGCCTTCGCGCCGGCCTGCAGTTTCGCGCGCAAGGCGTCGTTCAGCGGCTGAGGCCGCTCCGCGGCGAACGCCATCGCAACGGAAGCCGCGGCCAGCTCGTAATCGCGGGCAGTGTTCGTTTCGCGCTGCTCGCCGAGCTCGTTTTCGTCGGCATCGGACAGGCCGAAGAGCGCGCGCTCGAGCAGCAGCTCGTCCATGCGCTCGGAGAGCGGCAAATTGCGGGGTTTGCTCACGACGGCATCCCTCCGGTCTGAGCGACCCGATCGGGAGCGAGCAACTCGCGCAGCTTAGTGAGGCCGCGGCGGGCGTGGGTTTTCACGGTGCCGAGCGGCAAGCCGGTGAGGTTCGCGATGGCTTGGTGGGAATGGCCCCCCCACACCGCAAGCTTGAGCACACGTTGTTGTTCGGGTTTGAGCTCGAGGAAGGCGCGTTTGGCGCGGTCCGCCTCGTCGGCGATCTCCGCCACGCTCTCGACCTCGGCGCCCTCGGCCGCCACGGATTCGTCGACCTCGGACGCCCCGCTGTGGCGCTGAAGCCGCCGGCGCATGTCGATCAGCCGCCGACGCGCGACCATGGCGACGAAGGTAGCCTCCTCGGCAATGCGAGGGTCAAAGCGATCTGCTTTGCGCCACAAGTCGATGAACGCCTCCTGGACCGCGTCGTCGACCTCGGCCCCGGCGGGGCACATGCGCCGCGCGAGGGTATGGACAAGGCTCCCGTAGCGGTCGATGCACTCCTGCACCGCCGCCCGGTCCCCCGCTGCCACGCGTTCGAGGATGGTCGTCACAGTCCCCCCAGCTTACTCGTCGAGAGCGGTCGTTTGGATTCACCACTGCGACCAATTTCGAGGCCCCGCGCCCACGAGGGACGACTCGCGGGCGCTTGGACGATTCCCGGCGCCACCCGCGGCCGCTTTTCGCCCGCGGCCGAGTCGGCTTGCCAGCAAGGCTTACGGGGCGGCGGCGGTGCGAAAGCGTGCGGACGAGCAACTCCCATCCAAAGGTGCTCGGCTGCGAGTTCGGCCGCGTGTCCGCCTCCGTGCGAAAAAACGACAGCGGAGCCGAATGAGGCCGCGCCTACTCGCCCGCCCAAAGCGAGTCGTCCTGCGCCCAGTCGGCCATTCGGGCGACAACGTCGCCGAAGGCAAGGGTCCATGCAGGCCACGCGCGTTGGGGTTGCCCCAGGGATCCTGCGAGGTGCGACAGGGACGAGATGAGATCGGATCGTGCAGGAACTCCGCGAGGGCGCGACCGACGTGCTGCCTCTCGGCGAGAGGGCCGCTCACTTTGAAGCGCGTCAGGTCAAACCAGCCGAAGTCCCACAGGCGAGTCAGCGTCGTCTCGAGTACGGCGAAGCTGAGCGTCGTCTGATTGGGCGCCATGGTCTTCGGGCTGACGTGGGAGTTCACGTGCCTGCGGAATCCGAAGAGGCCGGCCGACGCGGGTCGGGTGCAGCGACGAGTGGGGCACTCGTGTCCCCTCCGCGCACTCGCACCTTGCGCTTGCCATCAGCAGAGCACCACTCGGCAGGTTGGTAGCCCAGGCGCTGCCATCGGGCGAAGAACACCTCGACTAGGTCGAAGTGCTCGTTGAAGCACAGGTGCACGTCGGATTCGTGACAGAAGTGGACGCTGAACGTCGGGAACTCGAGGAACAAGTCATCGGCCCCGAGGCGCCCGATTCCGCGACTTTCGACCTCCGCCAGCTTGGCCAGCAGCGAATCGAGAGGCACTGGCTCGGCGACCCAGCGATCGCCGGGGTAGTACGCAATGCCCCACGCCCAGCCGAACGTGACGTCGCACGCCGTGAAGCCACTGTCACGAAGCTGCGCAATAGTGAAGACGATTTCGCCGCGCAACTGCGCGGCGGTCATCGGATAGGTGAACAGTTCTCACTCCACAATGCTCCGAGGGCTTGCCGCCGAACTGTAGACCGACCGCGAAGCAGCCCGGTCGGTTGGTCGAAAGCGGAGAGGCGCCCTCGAGCGGCGCGTCGGGCGCGCACGAGCAACGGCACTAATATAAGCACGATTCTTGCAGACCGGCTCGTGGCGCGCCGCCATGGGACGCAACAGGCTGCAACGAGCGCTGCCCGATCTCCGTGAAACCGTCGACGAGCGCATCCACCGATAAGGCCTGATTCGCGCCGACGGAAGCGGTTTCTAGCAGCATGCGAAGCAAGCCCGGCGGGCCGTTGGAAGCCTACCCGACCGTCCGCACCCGGCGAGCGTTCGCAGCGACGCACGACGGAGTCGCACTCGCAGTGTTCGCGATGACAGCGCGAGGTCCAACGAGAGCGCGGCGCCCAACTCCGTGAGCGGAGTCACGCCCGCGACCGGCGCGAGCACGAGTCCGCGAGCGATGCATGGTGTCGGTTAGCTCGCTCACCGAACGCTGATGGAAAGCCACCGCTAGCGCGTCGAACGCACTCAGGCCTCGTTCTCGGGCGGGCGCGCAGCCGCGACTTGAGATTCCTCTTTGGCGACCGCTGCCTGCGAAGGCGCGAAGTTCAGCCACGCCATCACCGATTATCAAGGTAAACGGACAGGGACGGCCCTCGGCGTGGCTGAAACTTGGGGCGCGTCGGGTCAGGAAAAGGGAGAGGGCGCGCTGCCGCGCTACCCCGCGGCGACAACGCTCACTCCGCTGGGATGCAAGACAAGCCCACGCACCCGAGCGGCGGCTCGCGGGCGGTGATCCCGGACAGCGAGCAGACACTCCGGGTGAGCCGAGCGCGCGCAGGAGAGTCGAGTTCGCCGCCGAGCCGGGCGCGCGGCGACCGCGTCCGAGCACTCAGCGAACCGAGAGCAGGTAGGCGAGCAAGTCGCCGGCGTCGGCTGGAGCGAGCGACTCGAGCAGTCCCTCGGGCATGATCGAGAGCTTCGACCAGCGCACACGCGTGATCTCGGTGCGGTCGATCACGCGGGGCTCGCTGGCGCCGGCGCTGCTCGTGGGTTGGAGCGTGAGCGAGTCGTCGCTTTCGGAAAGCAGGCGGCCGACGACGCTCGTTTCGTCGACGAGGTCGACGCGCAGCTCGCGGTAACCGGCCTCGACCGCGCTGCTGGGTTCGAGCACGGCGGCGAGCAGGCTGTCGATGCCGCGCGCGCCGGCGCCGTCGAGCGGCGGACCGACGCTCTCACCGCGGCCGCCGAGCGCGTGGCACAGCATGCACGTGCGCTCGAAGAGCGGCGCGCCACGCGTCGCTTCGCCCGCGGCGGCGAGAGCGGCGAAACGCTCGTGGCGCTCCGAGCGCGCACGGTGCTGCTCATCGTCGAGCAACGCCGGCACGTCGCGCGAGCGCTCGACGCGCGCTCCGCCGGAGGGCTTCGCCGAGTCACCTGGCAGACGCAGGAGCAGGTCCGCGGGCCGTTCGCCGTCGAAGGCGCGGCGCAGTTCGAGCGCGATTTCACGCGGCGAACGCTCGCGCGACCACAGACGCCACTCGGTGATGCGCAGCTCGGGAAATCCCGGCGTCGTGCGCGCCACATCGAGGCCGCTCGTGAGCGGGAAATCCTCCACGAGCACGTCGCTGTCGAGTTCGCCGTCGAGGTACAGACGCAGCCGCCCGTCCGCGCTCGCGCTGAGCGCGACGTGCGTCCAACGGCCTGCTTCAAGCGCGCGCCGCGCAATCAACACGTCGCCACGCGCGGGTCCGAGCCACAGCCGCGGCCGCGCGCCGGAAAAGTTGAAGTCCCACTGGCCAGGCGCAGCCAGCAATCCCTCGCGGTTTTCGATGGATTCGGCGCAGTTGACCCAGGCTTCGAGCGTGAAGGGCGGCGCGAGCGAAAGATCCGCGTCGAAGTAGTCATCCGCGCCTCCGGCGAGCACGAGCGTGTCGCGTCCGACGTTGCCCAGCCGCGTATCGAGCGCCTCGACGTCCGCAGCGCGCTCAGGCAGCGCATTGCGCAGCGCGTCGAGCACGCGCGGCTCGAGCAGCTGCAGCTCGACTTCCCCCGCAAGCGCCGCATCGAGGAGCACCGCCGCGCCGAGCTTGGAGTTGGTCACACGTTGAAGCGAGACTCGCGCGATCGAAGGCTGCGCGCTGGCAATGCGCTCGAGTGCGCTGCGCACCCCGGCGGCGTCGCGCGAGGCGCACAGTGCATTCAGAGCCTCGGTTCCAAGCTCGTTTCCCGGCAGCGCGCGGTCGTACAGTTCGACGCACAGCGTGTCGCTGGCCGCGCCGAACCTGACGAGCGCGCGCAGCGCCAGCGCACGTGTCGAATCCGAGCCGCCCGCAGTCGCGGAACTCGCGATGTCGTCGAGCTTGTAGCTGAGCTCCATCAACTCGAGTCCGGCCACGACCTGCACGAGGCGCTTGGAGTCTTCGATCGTCGAGACGGCATCGACGAGGTCGACCCGGAATTGCTCGGTCAGCTCGATCGGCGCCGCAGCCAGGAACGCGTCGAGCAAGGCCCCGGTGCGCGCGGCGTTGAGCAACTGCACGGACAAGAACTCCTGCACACCCGGCGCCGCAGCGTGGCGCGCGCACAGCGCGAGTTCTTCAGGCAAAGCCTTGCGCCCGCTCGCGCGCAGCGTGCGCGCCACGGCCACGGCGCCGCGTTCGTCGCCGAGCACCAGCCCCGCGATCGCACGCGCTTCAGGCTCGTTCCGTGCGTGCGGCGCGCCCGCCGCCGCAGGATCGACTCCCATCCACTTCGCGAGCGCGTCCACGCGCGACTCGAGCCCGATCCGCCGCCACATGCGCTCGCGCATCACCGCGAGCGATGCTCCGCGCAGTGCGCGGGTGCGGTCCTGCTCGCAGATCACCGCGTCGCTCTCGTCAGGGGCTGGCGTTCCGCGCAGGAGCAGATCGACGATGCGCTCCTCGTCGCCGCTTAGCGCCGCAATCGCACGCAACGCCTCGCAGCGCACTTCGAGATCGGCATCGAGCAGCGGCTGCGGATCGAGCGCGAGCCAGTTGTCGAGCGGCGCGTCGCTGGCCGCGAAACCGCGCACCGCGGCCTGCCGCAGCGCCGCGTCCGCATCGCGCAACACCGCGCTCGCGAGCTGCGCGTCGACGCTGCGCAGACCCTCGAGACTCCACAGCGCGAGCGCGCGTGCCGCGACGGGCTTGGAGGCATCGAGAGCGAGCTGCTTGAGCTGCGGAGCGAGCTCGACCAGCTTGCGATCGACGATCTGCCGCCAACACGCGCGCTGCACGAACATCCGCGGTGATTCGAGCCCCGCGACGAGCGCGCGTGCGTCGAAGTTCGTCACGTCCGGCGGCTCGAAGCGCGGCGCGTTGATCGCGCGAAGGCGCCAAACGCGCGTGCGCTCGCGGTCGCGGTCGGGATGCGTGCGCGGCACTTCGTTGTGCGAGATGATCGGGTTGTACCAATCGACGACGTACAGGCTGTCGTCGGGCCCGAAGTGGATCGCCACAGGCCGAAAGCGTGTGTCGGAGCTCGTGAGCAGCTCCGGCAACATCTCGAAGCGCGTGTCGAGGCCGGATCCGACGCGGCGCACGGCCTGCGCCTTGCGGTCGATCGGATTGGCGACGAACACCGCGCCCTCGAACGGCTCGGGCAGCGCGCCAGCACTCGTCGTGAGTGCGAGCCCCGACAAGCCGGTACCGCCGAAGCGCAGCTCCGTCGCGGTCGGCTGCACAGGCGCGTACGGTCGCAGCCGATCCTGTCCGATGCCCGGATACGTCGCGCCGAACACGAACGGAATCACGCCGAAGCCCATGTCGTTGGCTTCTTGGATGAGGAACTCGCCGCGCGCGTCGAAAGCGATGCCCCAGATGTTGTTGAGGCCCACCCCGAGCACCTCGAAACGCGCGCCATCGAGCGTGAAGCGTGCGAGTTTGCAGTAGTCGAAGCGCGTCGTGCGTCCGCTGCGGTCGACGACGTTCGAGTGGTTGAAGGCGCCCTGCGCCATGTAGACCCAACCGTCCGGCGCACGCAAGAAACGGTGCGGCAGAAGGTGCGAGTCTTCGATGCCGAAGCCGCGCAGCAACACCTCGCGCTGGTCGGCGCGCCCGTCGCGGTCCGTGTCGTCCAGGCGCAGGATCTCGCTGCCATGCTGCACGATCGCCGCATGCTCGAGCGGCAGCACGCTCATCGGCATCGCGAGCCCATCCGCGAACACGCGCGGCGACTTCGCCTCTCCCTCCCACGGCCGTTCAACGATGAGGACCTGATCTCGTCCGCCGCGTGCGTAGAGCTCAGCCGCGCGCGAGTCCTCGTTGCCGTCGAGCGGATACTCGCTCGCCGTCACGGCCCACATGCGGCCCGCGTCGTCGAACGCGACGTCGACGATCTTCTTCGCCGCAGGCTCGGCGATCACCAGCTCGGCCACGAACCCCGGCGCGAGCTTGAACGTCGCGCGCTCAGCCTCGGGCGCGAGCGGGCCATCCGCTTGCAGAGGCGACACAGCCAAGAAGGGAGTGATCCACATGGTGCGTCGCGCTCCGCAGCTGGGGATTTAGTGCCTGAAGTGCCGCAGGCCCGTGAAGACCATCGCCACGTGGCGCTTGTCGCACGCGGCGATGATCTCTTCGTCGCGCACGGAACCACCGGGCTGCAAGAAGGCTTGCACGCCGCCGTCGATCGCGGCTTCGACGCCGTCGGGGAACGGAAAGAACGCGTCGGAGGCGAGCACGGAGTCGCGCGCGCGCAGGCCGGCCTTGTGGATCGCGAGGCGCACGCTGTCGACGCGGCTCATCTGGCCGGCGCCGACGCCCAGGACTTCGGTTCCGCTCGCGACGACGATCGAGTTCGACTTGACGTGTTTGCACACGCGCGCGGCGAAGAGGAGCGAGCGGATCTGCGCCTTGGTCGGCGCGGCCTTGGTCACGACCTTGAGGTCGGACTCGGTCTCGCTGCGCAGGTCGCGGTCCTGCAGGAGGAAACCGCCGATGAGCTTCTTGAGCTCGAGCTCACGTGCGTTGCGCGTCGAGGGGCCGATCGGTCCGGCGGCGAGCAGGCGCACGCTCTTGCCCCACTTGGGCTTTTGCGTCAGCAGCGCGAGCGCTTCGTCGCCGAAACCCGGCGCGATGATCGCTTCGACGAAGCGGTTGCCGCTCACCAGGAACTCCGCGCAGGCGAGGTCGAGCGGGCGCGTGAAGGCGAGCACCGAGCCGAAGGCCGAGATCGGATCTCCCGCCCAGGCCTTCTCGAGCGCTTGCGCGAGCGTTTCGCCCGACGCCGCGCCGCACGGATTGTTGTGCTTGATGACGCACGCGAACGGCTCGTCGAACTCCTTGGCCAGCGCGAGCGCTGCGTCGAGGTCGACCAAGTTGTTGAACGAAAGCGTCTTGCCGCCGAGCAGCTCCGCCGTGGCGACGCTCGGCTCGCGCACGTTCGACTGCGCGTAGAACGCCGCGGTTTGGTGCGGATTTTCGCCGTAGCGCAGCGTCATCACGCGCTTGCCGGTGAAAGCCGCAACTTCCGGATAGGCGTCCCCCACCAAGCCGTCGGCACGCTCCTGTCCGAAGAGCCAGTCGGCGATCGCCGCGTCGTAGCGCGCCGTCGTCTGGAACGCCTTGAGCGC
>Ga0169931_10002320_pt1 | contig 31101 bp, 27 predicted proteins | sample Kivu_15m_20L_FD_129675 | JGI IMG/M metagenome (GOLD analysis project Ga0169931, IMG submission 129675) | Freshwater microbial communities from Lake Kivu, Western Province, Rwanda to study Microbial Dark Matter (Phase II) - Kivu_15m_20L... | ecosystem: Environmental > Aquatic > Freshwater > Lake...
CGCCCAGCCGCTGCCCCGCCATGTCGACGCCGGCCTGCTCGAGCTGCGCGTCGAGGACCTGCACCGCGCGCTGGTGCGTGCAAACGTGGAGCTCCTCGACCTCGGCGTGCGGGTGGTTCCGGAGGCGGAGCTCAATCGCTCCTTCGCCGAGACGGACAACAAGGCGCGCACGCACTGGCTGCAGTCGCGCCTGATTTTCCGCCGCATCTGGCAGCAGCACGCGCACGACGGCGTCGATCTGTGGGTCGATCGCCACGGCGGACGCATGCACTACGGCTCGATTCTCGCCGTCGACTTTCCCGAGGCTTCGGTCGAGCTCGTCGACGAGTCGAGCGAGCTCTCTCGCTATCGCCTGACCGAGCGGCGCGGAGGCGCGCGGCGCATGGAGATCGCCTTCGCCGAGCGCGCGGAGTCGCGCTCGCTGCCCGTGGCGCTCGCGTCCTGTCTCGCCAAGTACGCGCGCGAGCTCTCGATGGAGTGCTTCAACGCCTACTGGGGTCGGCTCGAGCCGGGCCTTGCTCCGACCGCCGGATACACCGAGGACGGCCGTCGCTGGCTCGTGGATGCGGAGCGCGCGCTGGAGCGGGAAAAAATCGACCGGTCGCTCTTGGTGCGCTCGCGCTAGCGGCGCGCTCGCGCTCGCCCGACCCGCGGCGTGGCGCTATCGTACCTGCGTCCCGGGACGTGCCTGGGCCCCCTCGCACCGGAATCGCACCCGTGAAGATCGCCATCCTCGGCGCCGGCATTTCCGGACTCGCGCTGGCCCGCTTCCTCATCGAGGGCGGCCTGCCGCGCGAGCACGTCACGCTGTTCGAGGCCGCGCGCTCGGTCGGCGGCCTGTGCGCGTCGAAGTCCGTCGAGGGCTTCACCTACGACGTCACCGGCGGCCACATCCTCTACAGCAAGGATGCGCCGGCCATGGCTTGGATGAAGGCCTGCGCGGGCGGCGACGCCGCCTTCGTCGAGCAGGAGCGCCACACCAAGATCCGCTTCGCGGACCGCTGGGTGCACTATCCGTTCGAGAACGGCCTCGGCGACCTGCCGCAGCAGGCCAACTTCGACTGCCTCAAGGGCTACATCGAGGCGTGGCACCGCCGCTCGGTCGATGGCTCGCGCGCTCCGACGCAGTTCGGGGCCTGGGTGCGCTGGCGCTTTGGCGAGGGCATCGCGCGCCACTTCATGGATCCCTACAACGCGAAGGTCTGGAAGCGCGAGCTCGACTTCCTGTCGAGCGACTGGGTTGCGGGCCGCGTGCCCGACGCGCCGGTCGACGACGTGCTGCGCGCCTCGATCGGCATTCGCACCGAAGGCTACACGCACCAGTCGGTGTTCTACTACCCGCGCAGCGGCGGCTTCCAAGCGATCACCGACGGCATCGCGACCACGGTGCTCGATCGCGTGCGCCTCGCGACGCCGGTGCGCGAGGTCGAGCGCACGCGCGCGGGCTGGAAGGTGAACGGCGAGGAGTTTGACGCGCTCGTGAGCACGCTCGCGCTCACCGACCTGCCGCAGCTCGTGCGCGACGTCCCGCACGCCGCGGCCGACGCGATGCGCACGCTCGAGTACAACTCGATCACCTGCCTGCTCGTCGCGCTCGCGCGCGCGGAGCATCCCAAGCTCTCGTGGATCTACCTGCCGCACCACGAGCAGGGACCGACCAACCGCGTGACCTACATGTCCAACTACGCGCCGGGCATGGCGCCGGCGGGCAAGAGCTCGCTCCTGTGCGAAGTGACGCACCCCGGCGGGGCGCCCTACCCGGGGCCGGAGCTCGAGCGCGAGGTGCTCGAAGGGCTCGAGCGCGCCGGCATCCTGCGCCGCGACGAGGTGCTGTTCATCGATCGCACCTCGACTCGCCACGCCTACGTGGTGTTCGACGCGGCCTACCACGCGCGTCGCAAGGCGATCTTCGACTGGATGGCGCAGGTCAACCTCGTGCCGCTCGGGCGCTTCGGGCGCTTCGAGTACGACAACTCGGACCAGTGCGTGATCAAGGCCCGCGAGCTCGCCGGTCGGCTCCTCGGACGCCTCCCGCGGGGCTGAGCCGGGGCCCGCAGGGCCGCCGAGGGGATTTTCGGGGCTGAGCGCGCTGCATGAGCGGGGCGTCATGCGCCAGACACGTCCCTTCCGGCTCGACTGATTCTGTTCTTGATCTACACTTGCGCTTTGGGGCCCAGTGCGCGATTCCCGGCGCCCTAGCCAAACTCCGCCTCCGCCTGCTTCGCTCTCCGCGTCCATCCTGACCTTCGTCACGCCTGACCCTCGTCGCCCGATGAACTCGCCCATCCGACCGATCCTGCCCGCGGTCCTGCTGGCCGCGCTCGCCCTCGCGGGCTGCGGCGGCGGTGGCGGCGGCGACGGAGGCACCCCGCCTGCCGCGCCCGAGGCGCTGAGCTATCCCTCGACCTTCGAGCTCGCCACCAAGGGCGCCGACTTCGCTCCCCTAGTCGCGAGTGTGCGCGGGGGCGCGGTCTCGAGCTGGAGCGTGACTCCGGCCCTTCCGGCTGGGCTCGCCCTCGACCCGGCGGACGGAGCGATCTCCGGCGTCCCGCTCGCGCTCTCGGAGCCGCGCACCTACGTCGTTCGCGCGGCCAACGTCACGGGCTTCTCGGAGGCGAGCTTCGAGCTCGGCGTGGTGCCCCCGCTGCAGTTCGTCGCGGTCGCCAACTCGGCGGACAGCACGCTCAGCACCTACAGACTCGACCCGGGCTCAGGCCTGCTCGCTCCGACCGGAATCACCGCCCCCGCCGTGGTGGAAGCGGGCGCGCGCGGCCTCGTGGCGCACCCCAACGGCCGCTACCTGTACCTCGTCCAACGCGACTCGAGCACGATCCGCAGCTTCGAGTGCGATGCGGCCACGGGCCGCATCAGCGAGCGCGGCGCACTCCCCTGCGCGGGGCTCAACCCCAACGAGCTGCTGCTCTCGCCGGATGGCCAGCGCCTGTACGTGATCGCGCAGACCGACGTGCACGTCGAGACCTTCACGGTCGGCGGCGACGGCTCGCTCTCGTCGCTCGGCAGCCTCACGCTCGACGATGGCCTGAACCCCATCGACGGCGCGTGGGATGCGGAGCTCGCGGCCGACGGACGCTTCCTGTGGCTCTCCAACGTCACCGCCAAGTCGATCCAGACGCTCGCGATCGACCCGATCACGGGCTTGCCTGCGCCGGTCGGACTGCCGCAGGTCTCCAACTTCGCGCCGTTCTGGCTGGCGAGCTCGCGCGACGGGCGCTTCCTCTACACGAACTGCCGCACCAACAGCCGCCTGCAGGCATTCGCCATCGACGCGCAGACCGGCGCCCTGACGCTCGTCGAAAACGAGATCACTGCGGCGCAGCCCTCGCGCGTGGTGATCGCTCCCTCGGGGCGCTTCCTGTATGCCGCGATCGCCAGCGACGACACGCTGCGGACCTTCGCGATCGACCCGCAGACCGGCGCGCTCTCGCAGGTCGCCGCGACTCCCGCCGGCGACCGTCCCGAGTCGCTGTCGTTCGACTTCACCGGCCGCCTCCTGTACGTCACCGTCGGTCAGGGCTCCGAGCTCGAGATCTTCCGCGTCGATGCGAACACGGGCGCGCTGCTGCGCGAGGACTCCCTGCGCACGAGGGCTTCCCCGCTGAACATCGCGATCGTGCCCGGAGATGCACCGGCGAACCCACGCGCGTCCTACGCCTACGTGCCGACGGCCCAGGCCGCGGCTCCGGCCGTGTTCCGCATCGCGACCGCCGATGGAGCGCTCGAGCCGCTCTCCGCGCCCGCGCCGTCGAGCAGCCAGCCGCAGGCGGTGGCGCTGCATCCCTCTGCCCGCTGGCTGGTTTCTGCTCGTCCCAACGACAATCAGGTCGCCGTGCTCGCGCTCGATCCGACGAGCGGGCTGCCCACCGCACCGGAATCCGTGAGCCTCGTCGGCAACGAGCCGATCGCGGTGGCCTTCGAGCCCTCGGGGCGCCGCCTGATCGTGCTGCACCGCTCGGCCGGCGAGGTCCAGTCGCTCGACTTCGACGAAGCCGCCGGCACGCTCGTGCACGTGGGCTCGCTGCCGGTCAGCGGCGGCTCGCGCTCGATCGCGGTCGATCCCAGCGGCCGCTTCGCCTACGTGGCGAACCCCCAGACCAACGAGGTGCTCACGGTCGCGATCGACCTCGCGACGGGCGCGCTCTCGCAGGCCCAGCCGGCCAAGCCCCTCGACGGCCAGCCGACCGCCATCGCCGTGACGCCCAACGGCCGCTACCTCCTCGCGAGCGCGGCGTCGAAGGGCCGAGTGGCGCTCTACGGAATCACCGCTGCCGACGGCGCCCTGACGCTGCTCAACTCGCGCATCTCGGGCACGAACACCGTCGCCATCGCCAGCGATCCGATCGGCCGTTTCGTGTACGTGTGCAACCGCGACACGAACGGTGCCGGCGACGTGAGCGTGTTCCGCGTCGAGCCCAATGCGCTCCTCACGGGCTTCCTCACGCGCGTCGGCGAAGTCAGCGCTGGCACCCAGCCCATCGCGGCCGCCGTGCATCCCGCCGGATCCCAGCTCTACGTGGCCAGCGAGGGCTCGAGCACGCTGTCCCGGCTCGTGATCGATCGCTCAAGCGGCATGCCGCAGTCCGTCCAGTCGACGAGCCTCACGTCGGCTCCGCAGGGGATCGCGCTGAGCTTGCGCCTCGTCCCTTAGCCGTCCGCCTGCCGGGCGAGAGCGAGCGAGCGGGCCGAGCCGATTTCTTCGAGTGCCGAGCGCGCGCGCGCTCGCACCGTGTCGCAGGCGCTCGCGCCGTGGAGCTCGGCCAGTCCGTCGACGAGCTCGTCGCGCGCATCTCCCCGCGCGAGCAGCTCCGCCAAGGCCTCCATGGCCGCGCCGCAGTCCGCTGCGGCGGCGCGCTCCAAGAGCAGCGGCCTTGCTGCATCGAGCCAGTCGGTGCGCTCGAGGAGCCAGCCCTTCCACGCTGAACTCTCCCCGCCGAGGTCGCGCCCCGCGATCGAGCGCAGCGCGTCCCGAGCCATCGCCCGCACGAGGGCGTCCACGTCGTCGAGAGCCAGCGCCAAAGCCTCGATCGAGCGCGTGTCGCCCGCGCTGCGGAGCGCCGCGGCGGCGCAGCGGCGCTCTCTAGGATCGGAGCTCGCCAGAGAACGACGCAGGCCGGCGAGCGAGCGCTCCCCGAGCGCGGCCCGAGCCGGGCAGGCCGGCTGGGCCAATGCCGAGAGAATCACGAGATCGAGCGCCCTGTCGCGGCCGAGTGCGCGCGCCGCGAGGGGCGGCCCGCGCAGATCGCCCGAGTGCGCCCAGCCGCGCACGAGCGCGGAGGCGAGCTCGGGCGAGAGAGAGTCGAGCGACGACTCGAGCTGGCGCTCGCTCGCCTTCGAGGAGCGCAACGCGAGCGCGAGTGCGCGTTCGACAGGCTCGGCGACGAAGTCGCGGGCGAGATCGAGCGGCTCGAAGCCGCGCGCGATGCGCAGCACCGTCGGCAAGGCCACTTCCCCACCGAGCTCGCCGGCGAGCTCGACCAGCACGCGCCGCTCGTCGCGATGGGGCGCGGCGCACGCCAGCAGCGCCGCGGCGCGCAGCTGGGGCTCATACCGCTCCCACGCATCGCGCAACGCCGCGACCCGCACGTCCCCCGTCGCTGCCTTCTCGCCTTCGGGCCACTCGCCGCGTCCGAGGATGCCCGCGAGCAGCTCCGGCACGACCTCGGGACCGAAGCCCACGGCAGCGTTCGCCAGCGACACCGGCCCCAGCCCGCGAGCGCCCTCGAGCACGCTGCGCAACGCGAGCCGCGCGTCCGGAACGCTGGTCACCGCCGCGGGGCGCACGCGCTCGGGCGCGACGATGTGGACCGCTCGCTCGTCCTGCGCAACGGGCTCGACCCACTCGAGCTCGTGAGCATCCTGCTGTTCCTCTGCCTCGGAGATGGGCGACGCATCCGCCGGCTCGACGATGGGGACGCTCACCTCTCGAGCGGGCTCCGCCGCGCGCCGCCGAGGGACGGCCATCACGGCGAGCGCCACGAGGACACTCGATCCGACCAGCGCTCCCCACGCGAGCTGCATTCGCCGGGTGCTCATTGCGCGGCCACCGAGCGCCACGAGACGACGTTCCAGTCCACTTCGCCCGGAGCCGCAGTCGGAAGTCCCGGCAGCGTGATCGCACCGCTCGCGACGCGCCCATCGAAGTTGACGGTCAGCTTGGAGTGCTGGCTTCCGTAGTCGCGGTTGATGCGCACCTGATTGCCGGCCGTCATATTGCCGTTGACGGTGACCTTGGCCGAGCCCGTGGCCGAGAGGTTGTTGTCGTGGAAGTTGTTCTCCGCGTACATGAACGAGTCCATGCGCTCGAGCGTCCCGAAGCTCGGATCTCCGAAGTAGATGTTGCCCGAGTTGGCGACCGTGGGGTCTTTCATCGCGATCATCGCGAGCGCGCCCGTCGTGGCGTTCTGGTAGAGGATGTTGTCGGAGATGTAGATGTTGCCTCGCACCACGAAGGTCGCGCGCACCGGATCCGAGCCGCTGTTGAAGAGCGTGAACGAGAAGATGTTGTTGTTGTGGATCCAGAGGTTGCCGTCGATGTAGTAGACCTTGTTGCTCGCGTTGGATCCGGGGTTGCCGTCGTGCCCCGCGAGCGTGATGCGCGTGCCGTTCGCGGGAGCCACGGTCGAACTGGTGCTGACCGTCTCGTACGGGTCCTCGAGGAAGTAGTCGTCCTTCACCGTCGAGGACGTGTTCGACGAGCGGTCGCTCGGATTGCGGCGGAAGATGTGCGCTGGACTGGACTCCGCGACCTGCCACGCCCGGCCGCCGAGCGTGCTGTGCGACTTGTAGGTCGCCGACGCGAAGAGTGCGTTCACGTTGTAGTGAGCGGTCGTCGCGTAGTTCATGCCCGCGATATCGGGGATCGGCAGCGACTTGCCCGTGTCGCCACTGCCTCCACTGATCGAGCCAGCTGCGCGAATCTGGCCGTTGATCTGCGCGCCGCCCGTGACGAGCACGTTGCGACCGCTGTAGATGTTGCCGTTGACGACGTCGGCCTGCACGCCGGTGCCGCCGAACTTCAGGTCGTACAGCGGGTCCCCAGAGACGTTGCCCGCGAACAGCGCGCTGTTGTAGATGCCGTCATCGCTGGACTCGAGCACGGCTTCGGTCGCCTGCCGCACGCCGCCGACCTCGGCCGTCGAGGTCACCGTGACTGTGCCGTCGTGTCCGTTGCGCACGCTGTACCAGTAGCCCCCGCCCGAGAAGGGCAGCGGCGCGGCATCGCTGCCGACCACGAGCTGGTCGACTTGCTCCGTGACCGCTCCACCGCGCACGGATCCGATCGCGAGCGAGAGTCCCGCCTCCGCCACGTACAGCGCGCGGGCGGCCTCCTCCTCGCTCTCGTTCTCGCGCTTCACCGAGCCGCTGTACGTCGAAAGCCCGGCGGCGAGAGCCGCGAGCACCATCACCGCGATCAGCGCAACGAGCAACGCCGAGCCGCGCTGCCCTCGCGAACCATCGATGCCTTGACGCATATCCATGTCTCTTTCTCCCTAGTTCCTCAAGTGCACCGTCGTCGTGACCGTCCGCAGCAGCACGTCTCCACTCGGCCCGCGCGCGCCCACGGTCGCGCGGATCACCACGCTGGTGCCGCCGTTCTGCCATTGCAGGCTGAGTCCGCCCTCGTCGACGAGGCCGTTGCCGTTGTCGTCGACGTTGTTGCCCGCGATTTCGCCCTCGAGCGTCTCGGTGACGCCGCTCGCGAGGACCAGCTCGCGCGCCGGGGTGGCCTCCGTGTCGAGCACGAGCACCACGTTGCCTTCGTCCACCAGGCCATCCCCGTCGTTGTCGAGCCCGTCGTTGGGATCCTCGGGGCTCGGGACGCGCGCGATGCGCCGCCGCGGACCCTCATCGATCGCGCCCGCGACGACGTCGAAGCCCTCGACCGTCCGGTACTCCACCTGCGCAGCCGCCCGTCCGGCCGCTGGCGAGAGCGGCAGGCTCGCCGAGGTCGCGTTCAGGAGCTCGCCCGCGATGCGCTCGACGAGCCGCTGGGCCCGCGCCGAGAGCGCCGTGGCGCTCACGCCGGCCTCCGCAGCCGAGCGTCCGCGCTGGGCGACCGCACCGATCGCTCCGAGCAGCAACGCGAGGCACCCGGTCGCGATCACGACCTCGAGCAGCGTCACTCCGCGCCGCGCGCGGCTCGCATTCAACGGCGACGGCACAGGATCGTCTCCAGGTCCAAGGTCTCGTCGCCGCGCGCGCCGCGCCACTCGACGCGCACGCGCACCGGCAGCAGCTGGTAATCCGCCGCCCGATTCTGGTTGTCGACCACGCCGTCGCCATTCAAGTCGCGCGGCATGCCGAGCGGCGCATCGACGACGTCTTCGCGCAGCCACTCGACGCCGCCCGCCACCACCGCGGGAAACACCACGCGGCCGCACGAGCCGTCCGCATCGCCCGGCCGCACACGCAGGCCTGTCACGGCGAAATGGCAGCCGCGCGCCGTGAGCGAGAGCCCGGCGTCGTCCTGCGTGCTCTGGTTGTAGAGCGCGAAGGCCTCGTCGAAGTCAGCGGCGGAGAGTTCCTCGAGCACCTTGCGCGCCGCCGCGCGCGCGAGCGCAGCGTCGCTCTCGCAGCGCTGCAGGGTCAGCGACGAGAGCATCGCTCCCGCCATCCCGACCGCGCCCAGCGTGAGCACGACTCCGCCGACGAGCACCTCGAGCAGCGTGAAGCCGCTCCGCCGATTGCGTTGTTTGCTGTTCCCCATGCCTGCATCGCCCTGCGCGGCCTGCGAGCCGCGCGCACGGCAATGTCCCCGGCAGGGGTTTTCGTCCCGCGTAGGTGCCGCAACTGAACAGGAAATTGCAATGCTCGGACGAAGGCCCTCCGAGCGCGCGAACTTGCTGCTTGCCGCGAAGCCGGAGCGATTCAGGGCTGAAACACCGCCGGCCGCACAGCAAAAACTGCGCGGCCGGCGGAAACGAAGCGCGCGTCGACGCGCTACTTGCCCGGGCGCTTCCAGCTGCGCATCGCGGCGCGCAGGTAGGCCTCGAGGTCCGCGACCTTGACGTTCTCCTGCGTCATCGAGTCGCGGTGGCGCACGGTGACGACATCGCTCTTGAGCGTCTCGCCGTCGATCGTGACGCAGAACGGCGTCCCGACCTCGTCCTGACGGCGGTAGCGGCGCCCGATGGCCGCACTCTCGTCGTAGAAAGTCGTGAAGCGCGCCTGCCGCAGCATGCGGTCGATCTCGCTCGCCTTCTCGGGCATGCCTTCCTTCTTGACGAGCGGCAGCACCGCGACCGTGATCGGCGCGATCTCGGGGTGGAAGTGCAGCACCGTGCGCACGTCGCCGTCGGGCAGCGCCTGCTCCTCGTAGGCGTCGATCAGGAAGGTGAGCGCCGTGCGATCGACGCCGGCGGCGGGCTCGACCACCCAAGGCGTGTAGCGCGCCTTCGACTCCGGATCGAAGTACGTGAGGTCCTTGCCCGAGGCTGCCGAGTGGCTCTTCAGGTCGAAGTCCGTGCGGCAAGCGATGCCCTCGAGCTCGCCCCAGCCGAACGGGTACTCGTACTCGACGTCCGTGCAGGCCTTGCAGTAGTGCGCGAGCTTGGCCTGCGGGTGCTCGTACTTGCGCAGCTTGGCCGGATCGATGCCGTAGTCGACGTACCAGCTGAAGCGCTCGTTGACCCAGTACGCGTACCACTGGTCGTTCTGCTCGGGCGGGATGAAGAACTCCATCTCGGCCTGCTCGAACTCGCGCGTGCGGAACACGAAGTTGCCCGGCGTGATCTCGTTGCGGAACGACTTGCCGATCTGCGCGATGCCGAACGGCGGCTTGACGCGCGAGCTCTCGAGCACGTTCTTGAAGTTGAGGAAGATGCCCTGCGCGGTCTCGGGGCGCAGGTAGGCGACCGAGCCGGAGCCCTCGACGGGGCCGACGTTGGTCTTGAACATCAGGTTGAACTCGCGCGCTTCGGTGAGCTCGCCGCCGCACTCGCCGGGCTTCTTGGACGGCTTCTCGGGGCAGCGCGCGTCGTCGAGCTTGTCCGCGCGGAAGCGACCCTTGCACTTCTTGCAGTCGACCATCGGGTCGGTGAAGTTCGAGACGTGGCCCGACGTCTCCCACGTCTTGGGGTTCTGGATGATGGCGCTGTCGAGGCCGACGATGTCGTCGCGCAGGGTGACCATGCGCGTCCACCAGGCGTCCTTGACGCGGCGCTTCAGCTCGACGCCGAGCGGACCGTAGTCGTAGGTGTTGCCGATGCCCCCGTAGATCTCGGAGGCCGGAAACACGAAGCCCCTGCGCTTGCACAGGGAAACGATCTTGTCCATCAGGCTCGGTGCGGGGGTCGACATGGGCGCTCCAGATCGGGTCGATTGGGGCGAGGAGTGTAGGGAGCGCGGGGAGCGGACTCCATCGGCGGCCGTTTCGGCCCGTTGCCGAGACGCCGCGCGAGCGGGAATTGGGCTGGATTCGGCCTATACTCACCCACCATGCAGCAGGCCCCTGCAGCGCCCTCGGCGCCCGCCCATCCAATCTGGAATGCCCCCCTTGCCTCGCGCGCCAAGAGCGACGAGGTCGCCCGCGAGCTCGAGCGCATCGGCGCCAAGGTGCGCGAGGGTCGCCGCATCACGCCGGACGAGGCGCTCTACCTGCACGAGCGCGCGGACATGCTCACCTTGGGCCTGCTCGCCGACCACGTGCGCCGCTCGAAGCACCCCGAGCCGCACGTCACGTACATCGTCGACCGCAACCTCAACCCGACCAACGTCTGCATCACCGACTGCGGCTTCTGCGCGTTCTACCGGCGCCCCAAGGCGGACGGCGCCTACGTCCTGCCGCGCGAGGAGATCGTGAGCCGCATGCAGGAGCTCGCCGACCTCGGCGGGCGGCAGGTGCTCATGCAGGGCGGGCACCACCCCTACCTGAAGAGCGACTGGTGGTGCGAGCTCTTCACCGACCTGCGCGCGCGCTTCCCGCAGATCAACCTGCACGCGCTCTCGGCGCCGGAGCTCGACCACCTCTCCAAGCTCGACAAGCGGCCGATCGAGGAGGTGCTGCGCGACCTGATCGCGGCGGGCTTGGGCAGCGTGCCGGGCGCGGGCGCGGAGATTCTGGTCGAGCGCGTGCGCAAGATCATCGCGCCCAAGAAGACCACGACCGAGCGCTGGCTCGAAGTGCACCGGCGCGTGCACGAGGCCGGATTGCGCTCGTCCGCGACGATGATGTTCGGCCACGTCGAGACGACCGCGGAGTGCATCGAGCACATGACGCGTCTGCGCGACCTGCAGGACGACACCGGCGGCTTCACGGCCTTCGCGTGCTGGCTGATGCAGCCCGACGGCGTGCCGGAGGAGCACATCTACCCCGAGCGCAAGACTCCGAGCGTGTACCTGCGCATGCAGGCGCTCGCGCGCATCTACCTCGACAACTTCGACAACATCCAGACGAGCTACGTCACCGCGGGCCTCAAGATGGCGCAGGTGACGCTCTCTTACGGCTGCAACGACTTCGGCGGCACGATGCTCGAGGAAAACGTCGTCAGCGCGGCCGGTTGCTTCAACTTGGCGCCGATCCAGAAACTCGAGAACGTGATCGCGCGCGCGGGCTTCACGCCGCTGCAGCGCAACTCGTGGTACGGCGTCGTCGATCCGCGCCACCCGCAGCTGCAGCGCGGCCCGGCTTCGGGCGCACAGTCGCGTCCGCGCGCCTGGAAGGGAGCGAACGCGTGAGCACCGCCACCACGACCGAGCGCGACGAGCGCTTGCTCGAGCTCGCCCGCGCCCACGGCCTCGGCACGATCGCCGAGAAGGTCCTCGCGCGCGAGCGCCTCTCGCACGACGACGGAGTCGCGCTCTACCGCAGCCCGCACCTGCACGCGGTCGGCGCGCTCGCCAACCACGTGCGCGAGCGCCTGCACGGCGACCTCGCGTACTTCAACGTCAACCAGCACGTCAACTACACCAACCTCTGCAACAAGCTGTGCCGCTTCTGCGCCTTCCAGCGCCTGCCGGGGCAGGAGGGCGCCTACCAGCTCACGCCGGAGCAGGCCGCCGCCAAGATCCGCGCGCAGCTGCACCAGCCCGTGACCGAGGTGCACATGGTGGCCGGGGTCTGGCCGAAGATCCCCTACTCGTACTACCTCGAGCTCCTGCGCGCCGTGAAGGCCGCGCGGCCCGAGATCCACATCAAGGCCTTCACCATGGTCGAGCTCGACCAGATCGCGAAGTCGGCGAAGAAGCCGCTCGAGGTCGTGCTCGAGGAGCTGAAGGCCGCGGGCTTGGGCTCCGTGCCCGGCGGCGGCGCCGAGATCTTCAGCGAGCGCATCCGCAAGGAGACCTACCACTTGAAGATCTCCGGCGACGAGTGGCTCGCCGTCGCGCGCAAGGTGCATCAAGCGGGCCTGCGCTCGAACTGCACCATGCTGCACGGCCACATCGAGACGCCCGAGGAGCGCGTCGACCACCTCGACCGCCTGCGGCGCCTGCAGGACGAGACCGGCGGCTTCCAGACCTACATCCCGCTCTCGTTCCACCCCGACAACAGCGAGATGGCCGACGTGCCGGGTCCGACCGCGGTCGACGAGCTGCGCGAGATCGCGCTCGGGCGCCTCCTGCTCGACAACATTCCGCACATCAAGGCCTACTGGATCCTGATGGACATCCCGATCGCGCAGCTCGCGCTCTCCTACGGCGCGGACGACGTCGACGGCACGGTGGTCGAGGAGCACATCTACCACGACGCCGGCGCGACCACGCCCGAGGTGGTCAAGCGCGCGGAGCTCGTGCAGTGGATCCGCGACGCGGGGCGCATCCCGGTCGAGCGCGACACGCTCTACAACGTCGTGTGGAGCGCCGATCCGGAGCTCGCTCCAGTCGGCCGGCCGGCACCCGTCGCGAGCTAGGTCGGCCGCTGCCCGTCGCGTGCGAGCGCGCGGCGCAGCCACGGCGACCACCACAGGGCGAACAGGGCTGTGTGGACGGCGAGCTTGCCCGCCTGCTCACCCGGTCCGCCGGGGATGAGCGGCGTGGCGAGGAGCGCGGCCGCGAGCCCCACGGCGGAAATGGCGACGACGAGTCCGTGGAGGAACAGCGCCAAGGGCCGGGCCCAGCGCGCGCGCAGAAAGGCCCCGACGCCGATCGAGCCGACCACGAGCGCCGACGCGAGCAAGCTGAGTTGCAGCGCGGTGTCGTGAGACTGCGGAGCACTCTCGTCGGAGAGGCGCGCGTCGAGCGCCATGGCGACCAGCGCGAGTGCTCCCAGCACGTAGAGCGCGAGGAAGGCCCTGTGCGCGGGCAAGAGCGGCGAGGTCACGCCGTGGAGTGAACTTGCGGGCGCCTCCGCCTTGGCAAGCGACGCGCGCGAAAATTCCGCGCGAGGCCGCGACCAGTGCGCGCGCCGCACGACGAAGGGACCGAGGAGACAAACACGATGCACCTGCGCTGGATCCAACTGCCCTTCCACCCCGACCGCGGCGGCTTCGACGAGGCACCGCTCGCCGCCGCACTCGGCGAGCGCCGCGTCCTCGACGCGCGCGAGTACTTCTTCGAGCACGAAGGGCAGCCCTACCTCGGCTGCTTCCTCGAGTTCGACGACGAGTCGACGTCCGAGAGCAACGTCACACGCGACGACACTCCGCCGCGCTCGCGTCGCGGCGCGCGCGCGAGCGAGTCCGCGAACGATGCGCCGATACGGCGCACGCCGAAGGCGCGCACGGCTCCCGCGGAGGAGCGCGAAAGCGAAGGCCCGCCGCTCGATGCCGCCGGGCTGCGCGCCGCCGCGGAGCTGCGCCGCTGGCGCTCCCGCCGCTCGAAGGAGCTCGGCATCCCGGCTTACCGCCTGCTGTCCAACCGCACGCTGGAAGCGCTCGCGCGCATGCGCCCCGTCACTCTGGGCACGCTGCTCGAAGTGACCGGCATCGGCACGGCTCGCGTCAGCGCCCACGGCGACGAGATTCTCGGCTGTCTGCGCTCCGCCGAGGCCCACAGCCTGCTCGACAGCTTGCCGTTGCCGACCGCCGCGGAGTGAAGCCGCCGACGCCCAGCGCGAGCGCGCACACCGCATGTTCGGCCGCGCTCGCGCCTCGCAGGATCCAAGCTCGACTCCGTGCGGCATGCCGCCCGATCGTCCGATGCGCGGTGGTCGAGCGTCCCCCCCTGAGACTCGCTGCGCCCATGTCCGTGGTGCTGCGAAGCAAGGTCCCGCCGCTCGACGCACTCGCCGCGGAGGTTCCTCCCCGTGCAGAGCCCCGCGCGAGCTTCCCGCGTGCGCTGCAGGCGGGCCGCGGAGCACCGCTCCGGACGCGGGGTTGTGGAGGACCGCTCGAGGCCTGCACAATCTCGCCATGGATGTCGCCCCGAGCGAAGCGTGGTTTGGTCGCCGTCGACCTTGGCTTTGGTTGGGTGCGTCCGGCGGCGTCTGCGCCGCGCTCGCGCTCGGTGCGTGGTGGCTCGTGGCGCGTTCGGCGCACGCTGCCGTCGAGACAGAGCGCGCGCGGATCGGAGCCCAAGTCGCGCTTTCGGGTGGGCGGGCGGAAGTTCCGGCTCCGGACGCGCTCGCGCAGTGGATCGAGGCGCTCGAGCAGCTGCCGCCCGACGGTTACTACGAGACGCAGTGGCCGGACGATGCACTGGAGACGGCAACCGTTCCCCACCGCCCGATTTGGGGTCCCGGATTTGTTGTCCACACCAGCTCTGCGCTCGAAGCGCGCTTCGCGATGCCGGCAGCCACTCCGGCGGACTGCAGCGAAGCCAGCCCGGAGGACCACCCCGGCGGCGTCGAGGGCTGGCTTGCGGAGCACGTGGGCCAGCCTGCGCTGGAGCCGCAGCTGGGCGACTGCCTGCGGGCCCTGCTGCGCGAACGCATCGGCAGCGCGGAGTTGCATCCGCACGCGCTCGCCGCGCGCAGGCTGCCCCGCGCCGATGGCGCGGCTTGGCTCGCGCGCATGGAACTCACCGACCAAGCCTCGCCGGAGCCGCCGCTGCACGCCGTTCCGGCCGTCGTGCGGCACCTCGGGGTGCTCGCTGCGCTCGCGGCGCTCGAACACGATGCGCGGCGAGCTCGCGAGGCACTCGACGCTGCGTACACCCTGTGTGAGTCGCTCGCGGGCCTGCCGTGGCACGCCGCTTACGTGACGTGGGTCGAGTGCGAGCTGATGGCGCTGCACGCGACGGTCGCAGTCTTCGCACAGGCGCCCGAGGCCATCGACGAGGAGCGCCTCGTGCGCCATCTCGAGGGGCTCGACGCCCAAGGCCGGCACGTCGCCGCCTGCGAGCTCCAGCGCACGCTGTGCGATCGCGCCTACGCGCGCCTGCTGACGGGCAAGCCGTGCGGCGTCGACGCATTTGACCTATCGCCCGAGGTTCCGGGAGCGCGCGCGCCGTGGCTCGAACGCGAGCGAGCCGATGCTCTGGCCAGCTGGCGACGCTGCGCGGAGTGGAGTCGCGAGCCGCTCGCCACGCGCGGCGCGCCGCCCCTGTACGAGCGACACCCTCTGGCAAGCGATGACCACGCGACCGCTTGGCTCGCCGCGACCCGTCCCGTGTCCAACGAGGTGCTGGCACGGCTCGAGGCCTTCGAGAGCATGCTGCGCATTGCGCTCGTGGCACGCCGCGATGGAATCGACGCTGCGAAGGCCGAAGCCAGCCTTCGCGCAGCGAGCGCGGGCGGTCGAACCATCGAGGTCCGCGCCGAGCCGGAATGGCTGCTCGTGGAGGCATCGCCGGCTCGCGCGAGTTTCGCGGATCCGGAGACGCTCCGGATCTACCTTCCGCTCCGGAACTAGGCACGTCGATGGCACGCACCCCGCGCAGCCCGGCGACGAGCGCTGAAACCACCAGCACGGCCGCAGCGCGCAAGCTGCGCGTGCTCGTCGTGATGCACGAGGACCTCGTGCCGCCGGAGGATCGCTCGAAGCGTGCGGGTCCCGACATCGTTCCGTGGCGCACGGAGCACGACGTGCTGTCGGCGCTCGGCGAGCTCGGGCACGAGGCGCGCCCCCTGGGACTGCGCGACGACCTGCAGGTGCTGCGCAGCGCACTCGACGAGTTCGAGCCGCACCTCACCTTCAACCTGCTCGAGGAGTTCCACGGCGTCGCGCTCTACGGCGCGGCGGTGCTGTCGTTCGTCGAGCTCTCGCGGCGCGCGTACACGGGCTGCAATCCGCGCGGGCTGATGCTCGCGCACGACAAGCTGCTCACGAAGAAGATCCTCGCGTGGCACCGCGTGCGCACGCCGCGCGGTCACTTCTTCCCGTTCGGCCAACCGATCCGCGCGCCGCGCGCGGTGCGCTACCCGCTGCTGGTCAAGTCCGCCGTCGAGGACGCCTCGCTCGGAATCTCGCAGGCATCGGTGGTCCACGGCGAGGAGAAGCTGCTCGACCGCGTGCTCTACATGCAGGAGACCTACGGCACCGACGTGCTCGCGGAGGAGTACATCGATGGCCGCGAGCTGTACGTCGGGATGATCGGCAATGCGCGCGTGAGCGAGCTGCCCGTGTGGGAGATGAGCTTCGAGGACTGGCCCGAGGATGCGCCGCGGATCGCCACCGAGCGCGTGAAGTGGAGCGCGACCTACCAGCGCAAGCGCGGCATCCGCACGGGCCCCGCGGAGAACCTCGACCCCAAGGTCCGTCGCGACATCACGCGCACCTGCCGCGCCGTGTACCGCGCGCTCGGGCTCTCCGGCTACGCGCGCATCGACCTGCGGCTCGACGCACAGGGGCAGGTGTGGGTGATCGAGGCCAACGCGAATCCCGACCTCGCGCGCGACGAGGACTTCGCCGAGTCGGCGCGTGCCGCGGGCCTCGCCTATCCCGACCTCGTGCAGCGCATCCTCAACCTCGGGCTCGCGTGGCGCCCGGCGTGGAAGCAAGGCGGCGGGGCGAGCTGAGCTAGCGGCGCGCGCTCCACCAGTCGCGCTCGGGCGGCGGTGCGCGCAGCACGAGCGGGGTGCGCAGCGTCGGATGCTCGACTTCGAGTTCCACTGCGTGCAGGCCGATGCTCTTGTCAGGGAGCGGTCGCGCCGCACCGTATTTCAAGTCTCCGAGCAGCGGAGACCCGAGGCTCGCGGCGGCGACGCGCAGCTGGTGCGGCCGTCCCGTGCGCGGCTCGAGATCGAGCTGCGCGAGTCCGCGCTCGAAGCTCGCAAGCCGCCAGCGCGTGACCGCGAGCTGCGCGCCCTGCCGCTCGCGCTCGAGCACGTGGACCACGTTGCGCTCTCCGTCCTTGTCGAGCCACTGCTCGAGCACGCCGCTCTCGCCGCGCGGGCGCGACTCGCTGACGCCGAAGTACAGCTTGCGCACCGTATGCGAGCGAAACTGCTCGGAGAGCCGCGACGCGGCCTTGCTCGTGCGCGCGAACAGCACGACACCCGACACCGGGCGGTCGAGACGGTGCACCACACCGAGAAACACCTCGCCCGGCTTCGCGTACTCGCGCCGGATCCACTCGCGCGCGGCGTCGTACAGGCTCTCGTCGCCGCTCTCGTCGGGCACCACCGGCACGCCGGCCGGCTTGTGCAGCGCGAGCAGGTGGTTGTCGACGTGCAGGACCTCGACGTTCACGGCGCGTCGAGCTCCGCGGCGGGCGGCGGCTCGAAGCCGCGGGTCCAACGCGCGCAGAACCCGCACGGCAAGAAGCGCCGCGCGTGGCCCGCGTGCTCGCGCTCCGGCAGCGCGAGCTCGCCCGACGCGATCGCGCCGGCCCCGAGCACGCCGAGCAGGTTGTGGAAGGACAGCGGCGAGAAACCGATCGCGTAGGTCGAGAGCACGAGGAACGCGCGCTCGTCGAGCACGTCGCGCAGCGCCTCGACGAGCGGCGCCATGTGGTCCTCGAACTGCCACGTCTCGCCCTTCGGCCCGCGCCCGAAGTGCGGCGGATCGACGAGCACCGCGTGGTAGCGCGAGCCGCGGCGCACCTCGCGGCGCGCGAAGGCGAGCGCATCGTCGAGCAGCACGCGCAGCGCGTTCTCCTTGAGCCCCGACGCCGCGGCGTTCTCCTTCAGCCACGCGAGCGAGGTCTTCGAAGCATCGACGTGCGTGACTTCGTAGCCCGCCTGCGCGGCCACGATGCTCGCGATGCCCGTGTAGCCGAACAGGTTGAGGAGCCGCGGCCGCTCGACGCCGAGGCGCTCGCGCGCGGCGACCACGAACTCCCAGTTCGACGCCTGCTCGGGAAACAGGCCCACATGCTTGAAGGGCGTGGGCTGCACGCTGCAGGTTGCGCCGCGCCAGCGAATCGGCCAGCGCGGCTCCTCGCGCCGCAGCGACGCACTCGCGCGCGGCCCCGCGATCCAACGCCCGCGCTTCCCGCCGCTCTCGGGGTCGCGCTCGAAGGCGAGGTCCGCGCCCTCCCACTCGCGCGCCTCCGCACGCCGGGTCCAGAGCGCCTGCGGATCGGGACGGCGCAGCACGTGGGGACCGAAGCGCTCGAGCTTCTCGCCCCCACCGGAATCGAGCAGCTCGTAGTCCTCGAAGGCGGGTTGGGCGAAGAGGCGCGGCTTCACGGCGAGGAAGAGTGTCCGCGAGTCGATGGGGCATTGTCCACGCCCAAGGGAGGGCCTACTGTGCCCGCGATGCGCCTGCGCGTTGGAACCGTCCCCTACTTGGTGGCCCGGCCACTCAACTTGGGGCTCGAGTCGGAGCCGGAGCTCGAGGTCTCGCGCGAGGTGCCCGCGCGGCTCATCGAGCGCCTGCGGCAGGGCACGCTCGATGTCGCGCTGGTGAGCTCGATCGAGCTGTTCCGCGCCGAGGGCTACGGCTTCCTCGCCGGCCCCGCCATCGCGGGCCGCGGCTACGTGGCGAGCGTGCAGGTCTTCCTGCGCCGCCCCGTCGGCTCGCTGGGCCGCGTGACCCTCGATCCCGCGAGCCGCACGTCGCAGGCGCTCGCGCAGGTCGTGCTGGCCCGCCGCGAAGTGGGCATCGAGTTCCGTGAAGCGCTCCCGGGGCGGGATCCGCGCCGCGAGGCCGAGGAAACGGACGCCGGGGGCTGGTTGCGCATCGGCGACAAGGCTCTGGTCGAGGCGCTCTCGCCTGACGCGCCGCCGTGCTTCAACCCGAGCGAGGCCTGGGCCGCGGACACCGGCCTGCCGTTCGTGTTCGCGCTGTGGATCGTGCGTCCGGGCGTGCAGGTCTCGGCCGAGCGCCTCGGCGCCTTCGCGCGCGCTCGCGAGCGCGGCCGCGCAGCCATCGACCAGCTCGCGGCCGAAGCGGCCCGCGACTGGGCGCTGCCCGCGGAGCCCTGTCGACGCTACCTCGCCGAGGAGTGCCTCTACGACCCTGGCGCCGCGCTCGAGCCCGCGCTGCTGCGCTTCCGCGACGAGGCCGCGCGCCTCGGCCTGTGCCGCGGCGACCTGCGTCCGCAGGCGTTCGCCTTGGAGGGCGGCCCGTGCCCCGGCTGATCGAAGAAAACCACTGCCCGCACTGCGACGCCGCACTGCCCGAGCCCAAGCCGCGCGTCTGCCCCGCCTGCGGCGGCTCCCTGCAGCAGCGTTACCTGCGCTTCGGCTGCCTCTCGAGCGCCCCCAAGCTGCTGGCGCTCGGCTGGCTGCTGCACGAGGCCGTGAAGCACCTCGTCCGCTGAGTCGGGACGAGCCCGCTGGGCGCGCAGCGCCCCGTCCAACGACTCAAAGTCGGGCGCTCACTTGCCGTCGGGCTTCGCTTCCGGCTTGGCGTCGAGCGTCGCAATCCACTCGCGGTAGCCCGGCAGGCTGACGTTGGCGAGCTCGGCGCGCGCCGCAGCACTCTTCGCCATGTCGCCGAGGCGCAGCCACAGGCCCGGCGAGAGCAGCGACAGCACGCCTTGGGGGTCGCGCTCCTGCTCGATCATCAGGGCCAGCTCGGCCTTGGCCGTGTCGGCCTGATTGGAGCCAAAGCGCAGGGCGAACATGATGCCCGCGGCCGCGAGCACCTTCGAACCACCGCAGGCCGGGTTGCGCCGTGCCGCTTCGAGGCAGCCGTCGATCAGCTCCTTCTCGTTGGGCAGGCTCTCGCGCGAGCCCAGCCCGATCGCGGGCACGCACAGCATCAGCAGGTTGCCCAAGCCCACGAGGTGGGCGCCCTGCCCGCCCGGGCTCGGACGCGCGTCCGACTCGAGCGCGCCGGGGGCGCTGGGCGCGACGCCGTTCTGCGCGAGCCAGCCGAGCAGCTCGTCCTCGAGTCCGAGCGCCTGCTCCTCGAGCTTGGCCACGCCGCTGCGGCGGATGCGGTGCACTTCCTTGCCGCTCGCGCCCTCGGCGATCACGAGCTCGACCTTGAAGCCTTGGGCCTCGCGGGCGAGCAGCCCCTGCACGACGAAGGCCGGACGGGCCTCGGCCGAGCGGCCCTTCAGGAGCGCCTCGGTCGGCCACATCTGGCCCATCACCACGAAGGCGCCGCCGGGGAGCAGCGGCACGACCATGTCCGAGCGCGCCGCGGTGCGCAGGTGCAGCGACTCCGCGAGGTACAGGGGCAGGGCGCGGGCCATGCGCGCCAAGTCCTCGTCGACGCGCGGCTGGGCCTTGGGATCTTGCGTCTTCGCGAGCGCCTCGTCGGCGAACCCGACGAAGGTCACGAGCGGCGCCTTGGGGTCCTTCTGAGGACCGAGCCACGGAGCGCCGAGCCCCTGCATCCACAGCGGACCCTGCACCATGAAGAGCCGGATCTCGACCTGCTGCTGCGGCTGCCCCGGAGCGCCCTGCGCCGGCTGGGGCGCGACCGTGGGCGCCGGCAGACCGAGCTGCTGGGCAATGGCGCCGAGCGCCTGCGCGAGCGGCGGCAGGTTCAAGGCCGCGAGGCGTCCGAACAGGGCCTTGGCCTCCTCGGTGCGCTTCAGTTCCATCAGCGCGCGCAGCAGGTTGAAGCCCGTCTCCGGGCGCTGGCGGCGCTCGTCGTAGACCGCGCCGACGAGCTCGACCAGCTCGGCCAGCGCGCCGGCCTTGCCGAGCTCCGCGCTGATCGCCATGAGCGCATTGGGGTCCTGAGCGACGCCCGTGATCGAGCGGCGCAGGAGCTCGACCGCCGCGCTGGTCTGCTGGCCGCGCAGGCGCTGCTGGGCGAGCCAGCTCGCCGCGCGCCAATTGGCCGGGGCCGCCGACAGGTCGCCGAGGAACTCAAGCACCGCGGCCTCGCCGCCCGCCTGCTGCATCAGCTGGCAGGACCAACTCAGCGCCATCTCCTGATTGGCGTCGAGCTCGAGGGCGCGCGAGAGCAGCGTCTGGGCGCCGTCCTCGTCGCCGCGCGCCTGCCGCATGCGGGCCAGATTGACCACGCACACCGCGCTCTCGCCGTTGCGCTCGATCGACGCGCGCAGGGTCGCCTCGGCCACGTCGTGCTGGCCGCACTGGAACTGCGCCGCCGAGAGCAGCACGCGGCCGCGCTCGCGCCCCTGATCGAGCTCGTCGAGCCGCGCCGCCGCCGCGAGCACGGACTGGTGCAGCCCGTTCTCGAGCCCGAATACCACCTGCTGGTAGAGCTGCTCGGGCTGGCTCCAAGCGGCCTCGAGCAGCTTGGGCAGCACCTTCTCGGTGAACTCCGCCCGCGGGATCTCGCGCGGCTGGCCCTGCTGGTCGTACACCGTGATCGTTTCCTTGGCGGCCATGCTCGATAGTCCTCGTTGCGGGGCGGAGATTCTCGCCCGCGGAGGGCTCGGAGGAAAGGGGCGAGACGCGGCGCGCCGTTGAATCGCGCCGGGGTTTCGGTATCTAGACCTTGTCCACTGGAGTTTCGTGCGAGGGGCGCATTCGTGAACGACAAGGGTGCAGCAGGATTGTTCGACGAGATGGAAACCAAGGTCGAGACCGCGGCCGAGAAGCCGGTCGCAGCCAAGGTCGAGAAGGCCGAGCCGGCGGAAGCCGGACGCCGCAAGACCGCGCAGGAGCTCGCCGAGCGCCAGCGCGAGATCTCGGTCTCGGAGTTCTTCACCAAGAACCGCCACCTGCTCGGCTTCGACTCGCCGCTCAAGGCGCTGCTCACCGCCGTCAAGGAGGCCGTCGACAACTCGCTCGACGCCTGCGAGGAAGCCGGCATCCTGCCCGAGGTCGTGGTCGAGATCACGCCGACCGGCGAGGACCGCTTCCGCGTCGCGGTCGAGGACAACGGCCCGGGCATCGTGAAGGAGCAGATCCCGAAGGTCTTCGGCAAGCTGCTCTACGGCTCGAAGTTCCACAAGCTGAGCCAGACGCGCGGCCAGCAGGGCATCGGCATCTCGGCCGCCGTGATGTACGGCCAGCTCACCACCGGCAAGTCGTCGCGCATCGTCTCGCGCACGGGCAAGCGCTACCCGGCCTACGAGGTGCAGCTCTCGATCGACACGGCGCGCAACAAGGCCGACCTGCACGACGAGAAGACGCTCGCCGACTGGCATCGCGAGCACGGCACGCGCGTCGAGATCGAGATGGAGGCCCGCTACCAAAAGGGCCTGCGCTCGGTCGACATGTACCTGAAGCAGACCGCGATCGCGAACCCGCACGTGCAGCTCACGTACGTCGATCCGGGTGGCGAGCGCGTCGTCTACGAGCGCGGCACCAAGCAGCTCCCGCCCGAGGCGGTCGAGATCAAGCCGCACCCGCACGGCGTCGAGCTCGGCGTGCTGATCCTGATGCTCAAGGAAACCAGCGCGCGCACGCTGTCGGGCTTCCTGCAGGAAGAGTTCGTGCGCGTCGGGCCAAAGGTGGCCGAGGAGATCTGCGACACCGCCAAGGTCTCGGAGAAGGCCTACCCTTCGCGCATCGCGCGCGAGGAGGCCGCCGCGCTGCACGCCGCGATCCAAAAGACGCGGATCAGCGCGCCGCCGACGAACTGCATCTCGCCGATCGGCGAGGAACTCGTGCTGCAGGGCCTGAAGAAGGAGATCGAGGCCGACTTCTACGCCGCGGTCTCGCGCCCGCCGGCGGTCTACCGCGGCAACCCGTTCGTGATCGAGGTCGGCATCGCCTACGGCAAGCCCGGCGGCGTGGGCCTCGAGGTCACCGACGAAGGCCGCATCCAGAAGCGCAAGTCCGTGGTCGTGAGCGAGGAGCTCGTCGGCAACGCGGACGAGCCGATCCGCGTGCTGCGCTTCGCCAACCGCGTGCCGCTCCTGCACCAGCAGTCGGCCTGCGCCGTCACCAAGGCCGTGATCCAGACCAACTGGCGCTCCTACGGACTGCAGCAGCCCAAGGGCGCGCTGCCCGTCGGTCCCGCCGCCGTGCTCGTGCACATCGCCAGCGTCTGGGTGCCCTTCACCTCGGAGTCCAAGGAAGCGCTCGCCGCCTACGAGGAGATCCTGAAGGAGATCAAGCTCGGCCTGCAGGAGTGCGGCCGCAAGATGGGCACCTACATCAAGAAGGGCCAGCGCCTGCGCTCGGAGTTCGACAAGCGCTCCTACATCGAGAAGTACATCCCGCACATCGGCATCGCGCTGCAAGACATCCTCGACCTCTCGGACAAGGAGCGCGACGGCACCGTCGGCACGCTCGACGACTGCCTGCAGAAGTCGCGCAAGTTCTAGGCCGCTCGATGCCGCAGCCCGATCCGCGAATCCTGCGCGAGCTCGAGCGGACCCGCTGGCGCTACGCCGACGGCGACCTCGCGGCGCTGCGCGAGTTGCGACGCCGTATGGACGCGATAGGCGGCGAGCCTGAGAAGTTCCTGAACTACACAGAACTCGTCGACGGAATCGAGTTCCGACTCGCCAACGTCAACGGTGGAGTTCCGCATCGCATCGGCGCGTGGGACGAACTCGACCGCGCGCTTGTCGGTGATTTTCTCGGCCGACTCGTCGTCGACAGCTATCGCGATGGCGGCTTCTTCGTGAGCGCACTCGTGGTGAGCAAAGAGGAAAAAACTCCCGGCAAGGGCTTCTATGAACTTGCGCGACAGGTCGGCACCCTCAAGAGCAAGGACAAGCTTGTCGAGCTCGAGTTCTGGATGAAGCACGTGAAGCTCGCACGCGAGTGGTACTCCTCGCGCAGCCGCTGACGATCCTCGACTGAGGCGGCTTCAGCGGATCGGCAAGGGCACGACGCCAGAGCCTGCCCGCTACTTCTTGCGCGGCGCCCGCTGGGTGCGCGGCTTGGGGAGCTTCGTCGCCGGAGGAGCTGGCGCGCGGGAGTCGAACTGCGCGAGCAGCTTCTTCGGGGCGATCAGTCGGTAGCTCTCCTCGATCCACGCCTCCAGCTCGGCGACCGTCGGCGACTCGTCGAGGTCGAAGCGCAGGGTGAGCCAGCCGCTCTTGCCCAGGCCGTAGCCGGTCGGCGACGCGAAGGAACGCTTCGCGACGGCGGCGTGCGAGGGCCCAAGCTTGATCGCCATGCCCGGCGGACCGTGCGATTCCTTGTCGCCGCCACGCGCGAGGTTGAACACGAAGACCTTCTTGCCGACCTTCGCGACCCGCTCGCCCCACGGCAGGTCCTCCCAGGCGCCCGGGAGAGTCTGGACGAAGGCACGCAGGCGGCGTTCGAGGGCGACGAGATCGCGGATCCTCAGGGCGGTTCCTCCGCAACGGATCGAACCCCACGCCGAGCCAGTGCGCAAGGACCGCCTGCGCCCGCGCCGAGGATCCGAGCGCCGGGCACGGCCCGGATCCCCGCGTGGCAACGGGCCTTTCCGCTTGGTAGAAGCGGGACATGGCCGACGAGAAGAAGCCCAAGAAGCCGACCGCGCGCGCGCCGCGCGAGCTCGATGCGCTCGACAAGAAGACCCTCAAGCTGATCCTCGAGACCGCCGAGCGCGTGCGCAACTCGATCGACAAGCGCGTGCTGCCCGAGCTGCGCTTCCCCGAGCGCAGCCTCGGCAACGTCAAGTACGACACCAAGATCGGCTACTTCGAGCTCGGCAAGAACCGCAAGGCGCGCGCTCTGACGGTCAACACCGTCAAGACCTTCGCGCAGACGCTGCGGCTGATGGCGATCAGCAAGGAGATGGTCGAGAACAACGACTTCGCCACCAAGCGTGAGGCCTACTACGTCTCGAAGAACTGGGGCGAGGCCAAGTTCAACGACCAGCCCGAGTCCGACACGGTGCTCGACGACATCGAGGCGCTCGCGTCGCTCGACGGCCTCGCGCGCGAGCAGTTGCGCTACTACCCCGAGGAGCACGGCGGCTCCGTCGCGGGCACGCTCACGGTGGTCGACGTCGACAGCGAGACCGGCAAGCCGATCGAGATCGACTGCACCAACTTCGGCTCGGGCTCCTACTCGATCCCCCACTCGGTCGAGCACCTCAAGTTCGAGACCAAGGCGAAGTTCATCCTCGCCATCGAGACGGGCGGCATGTTCCAGCGCCTGAACAACCACAAGTTCTGGAAGACCGAGAACTGCATCTTGGTCGAGACCTCCGGCGTGCCCACGCGCGCCACCCGCCGCTTCGTGCGGCGCCTCGCCGACGACAAGAAGATCCCCGTCTACGCCTTCGTCGACTGCGACCCCTACGGCATCGCCAACATCTACCGCACCCTGAAGGTGGGCTCGGGCAACGCGGCCCACATCAACCGCTTCTTCTGCGTGCCGCAGGCCCAGTTCCTCGGCGTCACGCCCCAAGACATCATCGACTTCAAGCTGCAGGACGCGACCCACAAGCTGCAGGAGGTCGACATCAAGCGCGCCAAGGACGCGCTCAAGAACGACCCGTTCTTCATGGCCCACAAGCCGTGGATCAAGGCCATCGAGCAGCTGCTCAAGATGGGCGTGCGCGCCGAGCAGCAGGCGTTGGCCAAGTGGGGACTCAACTTCGTGATCGAGGAGTACCTGCCCCGCAAGCTCGAGAACCGCAAGGCGTTCCTGCCCTGAGGATGCGAGTGAGCGCGCTTCCGCAGCCGGCAGGCTCCGCCCCCGGGCTCTCGCCCACGCGCAAGTTCCTTGCACTCGGCATCGCGCTCGGCTCCGACGCCCTCGGTGCCCTCGCCGAGCTCGCGCCGCCGCTGCAGTGGACCCTCGACGTGGTCACCGCGCTGCTGCTGTTCGCGTGTCTGGGCTTCCGCTGGGCCTTGCTGCCCGTGCTCGCGGTCGAGTGCGTCCCCGTGCTCGGCCTGTTCCCCACGTGGTCGCTGGCCGTGGGCGCGCTCTTGGCGACCTCCAAGTCGCCGCCGCCACCGCAGGCCTGAGCTCCTCGGGAGCTTCGAGGCGCGCGCTTCCTGCGCGAGTGCCTGCGTGTTGCCCAGCGTCGTCCGCCCGGGCTCGACGCACAGGCCTCCGCGCGTCGCGCCCTCCCGGGACAGCCCCACAACAAGCCAGAACCCCCGAGGATTCCGCGAGGAATCGCCCGGGGGTTCCTTGGCTTCGCGGCCCGCGCAGGTCACCCCGCGCGAAGCCTTCGGCCGACGCGCATCAGACCATCGTCTTGAGGTTCTTCATCGCGCGGACCTTGACGACGTTGCGGGCCGGCTTGGCCTTGAACGTGGTCTCCTGGCCGGTGAAGGGGTTGATGCCCTTGCGCGCCTTGGTGGCGGGCTTGCGGACGACGGTGACCTTCATCAGGCCGGGGACCTGGGTGACGCCCGGGCCCTTCTTGCCGAGGTCGGCGGCGAGCAGCTCGGAGAACGCGTTGAAAACCGCGACGACCTGCTTGCGGGACATCATCGAAGCGCCGGCGACGGCGTTGTAGATCTCGCCCTTGGTGCGGATCTTGTTGGCCGGGGTGATCTTGACCGGCTTGGCGGTGTTGGTGTTCTTGGCAGCCATCGGAATCTCCTAGTTTTCCAGAGGTTTTTGGCCTGTGCGGCCGTGTGACGCGCCGTTTGTAGAGAATGGGAGCGGGCACTTCCAGAGGCTAGTGCACGAAAAAACGCGAAAATCCCGAGGTTTTCGCCGTCCCGCCCCGAAAGTCCGGTTTTCCTCGGCGTTTTGCGGCCTCGAGCGCTGCGTCCGAAGCCGGTCCGGATCGCTCGCGGAGCGCCCGAGCGCCCGGATTTCCCGGCATTCCGAGCGTTCAGCGCCGGGCGCGGATCTTCTCGACCAGCTCGCTGGCGAGCTCGTTGGGCACCGGCAGGCTCATCACGTACTGGGTGATGCGCCAGCGCTCCCCGTCGCGGCGCAGGGCTCCGGAACCCCGCACTTCGCCGTAGGAAGCGCTCGCGAGCCGCTCGTCGAACCAGGCGCTCGCCCGGTCGCGCGCGAGCGTCACGTGCCGCTCCGTGGCTACGTAGGTCCAGCCGCGGCCCTTGGCAAAGTAGGGCTCGCAGTAGGCCCGAAACTGCGGCACGCTCCAGCGCTCCTTGGCGTCGGTCCCGAGGAACACGGCATCCGCCGCGAGGCAGGCGAAGTAGTCCGCGCCGTCGGCGCGCGCGGCGGCTGCGTGGAAGCGATCGAGCAAGGCCCGCACGGCGGACTCGGCGGCTGCGCGGGCCGACTCCGCCGCGAAGGCCTCGCCGAGCCTCGCGCGCACCCGTCCGCCGTCGCAGGCGAGGCTGGTGCGCTCGCAGGTCGAGACGAAGTCGAGTGCGGTCTCCTCCCCCAGCGCGAGCCGGCGCTCCAAGATCGCGAGCAGCGTGCCCCGCTCGTCCTCGCGACCGCGGAGCAGCGCGATCGGCAGACCGGCCGTGGTGTCGAGGCGTTCGAGTTCGTCGGGGGCCAGCGCGGTCGGCGCCAGCGCCACCACGCCGCCGAGCCAGTCGGCCGCGAAGCCCGCCAGTCGCAGCGCCTGCGCGCCACCCTCGCCCCAGCCGACCACGTGCACGCGCGGCAAGGCCGCTCCGCGACGGCGCTCGAGCTCGGCGCGGATCTCGCCCCACTCGCGCAGCGGGTCGGGGCTGGCGATCACGGTCGCGCCGGGCCCAGCGAGTGCGGCCAGGTCGCGCGTCGCGCGCTCGAGTTCGCTCCGCTCCGCCGAGGGCGGAATCGCGAGCACGAGCCGCGCGGGGGCGCCCTCGCTGGCGGGCGAGCTCGCCTCCGCGAAACGGAGCGGCACGATGGCGTCGCGCGGCACCTCGTTCCACGCCACGGGCGCGGGAACGGAGCCGGAAACTTGGACGAGCACGGCTGCGGCGAGGGTGAGGAGCGGCATGGCGCGCACCTTAGCGCCGCGCGCTCCGCCCCGGCAGCTACAGGTGCCGCAGCACGTGGTCGACTTCCTCGCTGCTGCCGAGGATCACCGTGGTGCGCTGGTGGAGCGTCCGCGGCTGCACGTCGAGCAGCCGCTCCTTGCCGGCGCAGGCCTTGCCGCCCGCCTGCTCGACGAGGAACGCCATCGGGTTCGCCTCGTACATGAGCCGCAGCTTGCCATCCGGAGCCTTGGCCGTCGGGGGATAGAGGAACACGCCGCCCTTGAGCAGCGTGCGATGCACGTCGGCGACCATCGCTCCGGCGTAGCGGCTCGAGTAGCCGCTCTTCTGCGCCCAGTCGAGGTAGCGCTGGTAGCCCTCGGGGAAGGTCGGGCGATTGCCCTCGTTGAGCGAGTAGATCTTGCCCTTCGCCGGGATGCGCAGCTGCTCCTCGACGCGCAGGAAGGCGCCGATCATCGGGTCGAGCACGAACATCGACACGCCGTTGCCCGTCGTCAGCACGAACACGGTCGACGAGCCGAACAGGATGTAGCCCGCCGCGAGCTGGCGCGAACCGGGCTGCAGCATGGCCTCGTCGGCGGTCGCGGCCGGCGAGGGGTGCTTCAGGATCGAGAAGATCGTGCCCACGCCGCCGCACACGTCGAGGTTCGAGGAACCATCGAGCGGATCGAACAGCACGCAGTAGCCGCCCTCGGCTTCGGCGTTGTCGCGCAGCAGGATCGGCTCGTCGTTCTCCTCCGAGGCCACGATCGCCACGCCCTTGCGCCGCCCGAGGCAGCGCAGCAGGGTCTCGTTGGCGATCACGTCGAGCTTCTGCTGGCGCTCGCCCTGCACGTTCTCGGTGCCGAGCGCGCCGAGCACGTCGTCGAGCCGCGCGCGGCGCAGCTTGGAGGCGATCACCTTGGCCGACAGGCTCATCGCGGACAGGATCCACGAGAAGGTCCCCGTCGAGCCCGGGTGCTTCGACTGCTCCGCGAGGATGTGCGACTGCAGCGTGATCAGGTTGTCCGAGCTGCGCTCGTCGAGCTCCTGCAGGAAAGTGTTCTCGTGGCTCATGGCGAAAGGGGGCGGAAGGACCGGGCTTGGCGACTGTGCCATCGGGCCATCGGCTCCGCCCGGGGCGAACCTGCGCAGGCCGGGGCCGCGGCCTGCCCGAACCGTCGCATTCCTCGGAAAGCGGGCGCGCCGGGGAGTCCCGCAATTGAGACGAGACACCCCTGAGCAGGGCCCTCAGCGCGCCTGCCCGTCGATCACGCGCCCGATCGCGCGCTCGCACACCGCGCAAAACGTGGTCGGGTTGCGCGTGAACATGATGCAGTCGACCGACGGGCGGTAGAGCCCGCGGGCCTCGTAGGCGGCGCCCTCGAAGGCCCCCACTTTGCCAGCGAAACGCTCGCGGGCGAGCCGCGCGCCGCTCGCGGCCTTGATCTCGGCGAACAGCGCCTCGTTGGCGGCGTCGTCGCGTCCCTTGGCGAGCTCGGCGCGCCGTACACCGAAGGCGCGGTCCTCCTCGTCGTAGGGCCCCTTGTCCCAAGGCGTCGGCAGCGGCGTGCCGGGCTCGACCAGCTCGCGCCACTTCAGATTCCACGGCTCGCGCAGCGCCGTGACGTTGGGCTCCCACGGCTCGCTGCCCGGCGGCGTGAACTCCTCGTAGCTCACCGGCGAGCTGTAGTACTCGTCCGCGAGCCCGCCGAGCGAGTGGCCGAGCTCGTGCACGAACACGTACTCGGCGACCGAAGTGTCGGACGCGCAGGTCGCCCACAGGTTGTAGATCCCGCCGCCGCCGTACTTGCGGCCGTTGAAGAGGATCACGAGGAAGTCGTAGGGAGCCGAGGCCGCATGCTCGCGCAGCTCGCGGTCGCGGTACGTCAGCACGTAGCGGTCCGAGTCGAAGGCATTGAACGACGCGCCGAAGGCGGTCTCGTTCCACAGTTCGCGGCGCGGATCGCGGATCCCCGACTGCGGCGAGGCGACGAACAGCCCGCGCACGTTGAGCTCGTTCGAGCGCGTGCTGAAGGGCGGCGTGGCGAGCAAGGCCTTCGAGAGCCGCTTGGCATCGGCCTCGAACTTGAGCTCCTCCGCGAGCGTGTAGCCCTCGGCGAGCACCAGCAGGTCGAGGCGCGCTTCGACCGGCCCGGTCTCGTGGATCGGGAGCACGCGCGCGCCGCCGCGCAGCGGTGCGCGATCGACGAAGCGCGAGGAAGGGTCGACCTCGAGCTCGAAGAACGGTGCAGCAAACGTGCCGTCGAGCGCCCGCTTGCGCAGCGCGAGGCGCACCTTGCCGCGCGGCTCAGGAAAGCGCTGGGATTCTTCGAAAGCCTTCCACAGATCCTTGGCCTCGCCCGTGGTCTCCCACTCGCCGAAGATCGAGCAGAAGCCGCGCGAGAAGACGAGCTCGCCCGTGCTCGGCTCGCGCACCTCGAACAGGTACTTGCCGAGGTTCGTGCCGTCGACGAACTGGGTGCGACTCCCCGGCCAAGCGCCCTCGAGACGCAGTCCCGCGGGAGCGATGTGCTCTTCGCTGGCGTTGCCGGCATGGTGGTAGTCGAAGCGCATCACGCGACCGGTGAAGCGGGCCTCGAACGGATCGGTGACCACCGGCGCCGACGCGCAGCCGGCGGCGGCGAGGAGCAGCACCACGAGTGCGGAGAAGAGCTTCATCGCTCGCCACGATACCGGCGTGGCGAGGGCGCGGCGACGCCGGTACGTTCCTGCCATGAAGCTCCGCGCCACCTCGCTCGTCGCCTTGCTCCTCGCCGCCGCCTGCGCCAGCGCCCCGCACGCGCCGGACTCTGCGCGCCTCTCGCTCGACGACCTCGTGGCGCTGCCGCCCAAGCTGCGTCTCGACACGCAGCTCGCGGGTTGGAGCGCGGACAGCCGGAGCTTCCTCGCCGCGCGAACGGAGCGCGGCAAGGGCACGAAGCGCATCGTGCGCGTCGACCTCGCGAGCGGCAGCGAGACGCCGTTCGCGGATCCCACCGCACGGACGCGCGCCTTCGAGGCCGCGCCGGGTATCGACCGGGCCACGGCGGAACGCTTCGCCGCGCGCACGCGTTTCGACTGGACGGCGCAACGCGACGGCGTGCTGCTCAATGAGTCGAACGACCTGTTCTTCTGGCGCCTGGGCGCTGAACGCGCGGTGCGCTTGACGGAGGACGCGCGCGAGGAAGTCGGCGAGACGCTCTC
>Ga0169931_10002321_pt1 | contig 31098 bp, 24 predicted proteins | sample Kivu_15m_20L_FD_129675 | JGI IMG/M metagenome (GOLD analysis project Ga0169931, IMG submission 129675) | Freshwater microbial communities from Lake Kivu, Western Province, Rwanda to study Microbial Dark Matter (Phase II) - Kivu_15m_20L... | ecosystem: Environmental > Aquatic > Freshwater > Lake...
GCCTTGGCCGTGCGCGTGAGGTGCTTGATGATCCAGCGACTGCCCACTTCGAGGGGCTTGTCGACCATCCACGAGACGTCGGCGACGATCTGATCGGCCACCACCGGCGGCTCGGTGGCCGCGACCGACACCACCACGTCGCCGCGGCTGACGTCGATGTCGTCGGCCAGTTGGATGCTGATGGCCTCGCCGGGTTCGGCCGTCTCCTGCGGCACGCCGCCCCGGTCGATGCCCACGACCGTGGACTGTTGCGCGCCGGGCAACACCCGCACGCGATCACCGATGGCCAACGTGCCCCCGGTCAGACGTCCGGCCAAGCCGCGGTAGTCGTGATGTTCGGTGCTGTACGGACGGACGACCCATTGCACCGACAGTCGGGCGCCGATGTGGCGATCGTCGTCGAGTTCGAGCGTCTCCAGTTGCTCCAACAACGGGCGGCCGTCGAACCACGGCATGTTCTCGGACTCGTTGACGACGTTGTCGCCGAGCAGAGCCGAGATGGGCAAGGGGTTCAGTTTCACCGGAGCGGGCAACGACGTGGCATGGGCGGTGGCGGCGGCCACGATCTCGTCGTACCGCTCGCGGGAGAAGTCCACCAGGTCCATCTTGTTGACGGCCAGCATCACCTGCTTCACGCCCAACAACGAGGCCACGAAGAGGTGTCGACGGGTCTGCTCGGTGAGTCCGTTGCGCGCGTCCACCAACACGATGGCCACGTCGCTGACCGAGGCACCGGTGACCATGTTGCGCGTGTACTGCGCGTGACCGGGGGTGTCGGCCACGACGAAGGTGCGCTTGGGGGTGGCGAAGTAGCGGTACGCCACGTCGATGGTGATGCCCTGTTCGCGCTCGGCGCGCAGACCGTCGGTGAGCAATGCCAGGTTCAGCGAACCGTCGCCGTAACGCAGACTGGCTTTTTCGACCGAGGCCAGTTGGTCCTCGAAGACGGTCTTGGTGTCGTGCAGCAGACGACCGATGAGCGTGCTCTTGCCGTCGTCGACCGAGCCCGCGGTGGCGATGCGCAGAACCATCAGAAGTAGCCTTCGCGCTTGCGGTCCTCCATGGCGGAGTCCGAGAAGTTGTCGTCGGCGCGCGTGGCACCACGTTCGGTGATGCGGGCCACCGCCACCTCGGCGATCACGTCGTGAACGGTGGCCGCGGTCGAACGCACGGCGCCCGTGCAACTGGCGTCGCCGACGGTGCGGTAGCGGACCGTCTCCTCGAAGGGAACCTCACCGGGCTCGGCGACCACGGGACCACCGACGCTCAGCAACATGCCGTTGCGTTCGATGACGACGCGACGGTGCGAGAAGTAGATGGAGGGCAACGGCACTTCCTCGCGGGCGATGTACCGCCAGATGTCGAGTTCGGTCCAGTTCGACAGGGGGAAGGCCCGCAGGTGTTCACCGGTGCGGATCTTGGCGTTCAGCATGTTCCACGGCTCGGGGCGCTGCGCGCGCGGTTCCCACTGACCGAAGCGATCGCGGAACGACAAGATGCGCTCTTTGGCGCGGGCCTTGTCCTCGTCGCGACGTCCACCACCGAAGGCCGCGTCGAACTGGTGCTCGGCGATGGCGTCGAGCAGGGTGACCGACTGCAAGCGGTTGCGACTGGCGCGCGGTCCGGTCTCCTCCACCACGCGGCCGGCGTCGATGCTGGCCTGCACGCTGGCCACCACCAGGCGAACGTTGTACTCCTTCACCAAGCGGTCGCGGTACTCGATGACCTCGTCGAAGTTGTGGCCGGTGTCCACGTGCATCACGGGGAAGGGGAGATTGCCGGGACGGAACGCCTTGGCCGCCAGGTGCAGCAACACGGCGGAGTCCTTGCCGCCGGAGAACAACAACACCGGCGCGCGCGTTTCGGCGGCCACCTCGCGGATGATGGTGATCGCCTCGTCCTCGAGTTCGTCGAGGCCCTCGTCGTTGTCGATGCTCTCGAGACGGTTGTCGATGAGTGTCATGATCGTTTTGCTTTCTGTCAGTTCTTGGTGGGGGAGAGGTGTAGGCCGCACTCGGTCTTGACATGTCCGGACCAACGTCCGGCGCGCTTGTCCTCACCGGGTGCGACGGGGCGGGTGCACGGCCAACATCCGATGGAGGGATACCCGCGTTCGGTGAGCGGGTTACGGGGCAGGGCGTGATCGACGATGTAGCTCTCGAGGCGCTCGTCGCTCCATGCCGCGAGCGGATTGATCTTGGTGACCTCGCGCGTGGCGTCGTACTGCACGACCGGGGTGTCGGCACGCGTGGGTCCGTCGACGCGACGAACTCCGGTGATCCATCCGGTGCGTCCCGACAGCGCGCGGGCCAGCGGTTCCACCTTGCGTCGGGCGCAACAGCCCTCGACGTCGAACTGCCACTGATCGTCGGGCACGACGTCGGCGGCCGGTTCGAACACCTCGAGGGGGAACTTCAAGCGACGATGCAGATTGTCGACGAGCCACTTGGTTTCGGCGAACAGGTACTGCGTGTCGAGCACCACGACCGGGGTGCCGGGGGCGTGCGTGGCGACCAGGTGCACGAGCACCGGATCCTCGAAACTGGCGGTCAGGACCAATCCGGAGCCGAAGGTTCGGCCCGCCCAAGCGACGATGGTGGCGGCGTCATCCTCGGCGATGTCGGACGGTAAGGCCGTGGTCAGAGGGGACATGTGATAAGGCTACCCCTGATTCACGACTATTTCTATCGGGAATACCAACAATTCATTTCCGGCGGTTATGCAGGACATTTCCCCCTCTCGGGAAGGGGCAGTCGGTAGGGTCACTCGTGCCGGGGCCGTGTGGCCCAAGCGAGGCGTGTCATCCCGGACAGGTTCGCGGCACCTGTAAAGGACACTCTCATATGGCAACCCCCTCCTCCGGCGGGCGCGGTGGTCCGCGCCGTCGCCCGAACTCGTCCCCGTCGTCGTTGGGCACCGGCGCCCGTAACCCGGGTGGTCGTCGCCCCGCCCGCGGTCCGCGTCGCCCGGAGGCGTCGGAGCGACCGGCCCCCAAGCCCGTCGTGCGCGTCACGCCCGTCGAGGTGGGTCCCGACAACGGCTTCGTGAAGGTGGGCGTGCCCGCCACCCTGGCCGGCGTGTTGGCCGCCACCGGCGTGACCGACCCGTTCTCGATCCAAACCGTCACCTTGCCCGATTCCTTGGCCGGACGCGACGTGTTGGGTCAGGGCCGCACCGGCTCGGGAAAGACCATCGCCTTCGCCCTGCCGTTGGTGGCCCGATTGGCGGCCACGAAAACACCGCGTCAACCGAATCGTCCGCGGGCCTTGGTGCTCGTGCCCACCCGCGAGTTGGCGTCGCAGGTGGCCGGGGTCATCGAACCCTTGGCCATGTCCGTCGGGTTACGGGTGATGACCATCTTCGGTGGCGTGGGCTTCGGTCCGCAACGCGATGGTCTGGCGCGGGGCACCGAGATCGTGGTGGCCTGTCCCGGCCGGTTGATCGACCTGATGAGTGAGGGCGACGCGAGATTGGATCGCATCGAGATCACCGTCATCGACGAGGCCGATCACATGGCGGATCAAGGCTTCTTACCCATGGTGAAGCGCATCCTCGACGCCACTCTCGCCAAGGGGCAGCGCATGTTGTTCTCGGCCACGTTGGCCGGTGGCGTGGATGCCATCGTGTCGCGCTACCTCCACGACCCGGTGTCGCACGCGGCCGAGGTGGAGGCGCCGGTGTTGCTCGACCACAGCGTGTTGGTGGTGGACGACGCCGATCGTCTGGCCGCGGTCGCCGAGTTCGCCCGCACCGAACGCGTGGTCGTCTTCACCCGCACCAAGCATCGCGCCAAGCAGATGGCCGCCAAGTTGAAGGCGTTCGGGGTGACCGCCGTCGACATGCACGGCAACCTGTCGCAAACGGCCCGTGAGCGCAATCTGGCCGCGTTCTCCGACGGCACGGCCACCGCGCTGGTGGCCACCGACATTGCGGCCCGCGGCATCCACGTCGACGACGTCCCCTTGGTGGTGCACGCCGACCCGCCCGTGGAACACAAGGCCTACACGCACCGCTCGGGACGCACGGCACGCGCCGGAGCTGCCGGTCGCGTGGTGACCATCGCGTCGCCGGCGCAGGTGGGCGAGGTGCGTCACCTGTTGTCCAAGGCCGGCGTCACGGCCACCTGGACCGGCATTCCGGTGACGGGCAACGAGGGCAGTGGTCGGGTGGAGCGTCGTCAACCGCACCGTGAAAGGGGTCGGGGATCGGCGGCCCGCAACAAGGCGCCGGGCGGCACGGGGTCGCGAAACCGGCGTTGACGCATCGCAAGGTGACACACTCGGGGTCATGAAGCGTCACCAGAAGTTCACCCGCTCGTCACTGTCCGTCGTCGCCCTCGTGGTGGTGGCGGCCTGCTCGGGTGGGGGAGACAGCGACACCACCGAACCCGACGGCACCACGACCGTGGTCGAGCAGTTGGAGGACGAGCACCTCTACGAGGCCACCATCCGCCGTACCAGCGACGGTGTCCCCCACATCGTCGCCGACGACCTGAAGGGCGTCTTCTTCGGTCAGGGCTACGCCAGTGGTGAGGATCACGCCTGTTCGCTCGCCGACCAGATGTTGAAGATCACCAGCACCCGGGCCGCCGCTCTGGGTGCCGGCGACGGCGACGCCCACATCAACAGCGACTTCGCCTGGAAGTCCATCGGCATCAACGAACTCGCACGCGCCGACTATCAGATCGCGACGCCCGAGATCACCGATCAGTTCGAGGCCTTCGCGGCCGGCTGGAACGCCCATCTCGAGGCCGTGGGCACCGATGGCCTGACGGGATGGTGCGCCGGGGCCGAGTGGGTGCGTCCCGTCACGGGCGAGGACGTCTACACCTACGCGCGCTCCATCGCGTTGAACGCGTCGGGTTCGCGCCTGGCCCAGTACATCGCCACCGCGAAGCCGCCCACCGACGGCGCGCAACCGGCGTCGTTCTCGGCTCCCGACTTGGCTCCCACTCCGATGGCCAGCAACGGCTGGGCCGTCGGAAGCGATCTGGTGGAGGGTGGCCAGGGCGGCGTGCTGGTGGCCAACCCGCACTTCCCGTGGGAAGGCGAGTTGCGCTTCTGGGAAGTGCACCTGACCGTCCCGGGTGAACTCGACATCTACGGGGCGAACCTCACGGGTGTTCCCGGCATCGGCATCGGATTCACCGACACCTTCGCGTGGACGCACACGGTGTCGGCGGGTAGTCGGTTCACGGCGTACACCCTCGATCTCGATCCGTCCGATCCCACCACCTATCTGGTCGACGGCGAGAAGGTCCCGATGCGTCCGCGCGAGTTCAGTATCGACGTGCGGGGCGAGGACGGCACCACCAGCGCCGTCACGCGCACGCTGTGGTTCAGCGAGTACGGGCCGATCCTCGACTTCCCGGGCATCGGTTGGTCGAACTCGATGGTCACCACGTATCGCGACGCCAACATCAACAACGACGAGTTCATCGAGCAGTACAGCGCGATGGGTCGGGCCCAGAACCTCGACGAGTTCATCGCCGCCCACGAGACGTTCCAGGGCGTGCCGTTGTTCAACACCATCGCGGTCAGCAACGACGGGCGCGCGTGGTACGCCGACGTGTCGGCCACCCCGAACCTGACGGCCGAGGCCGAGGCCGAGTACAAGGCCCAAGTGGCCGCGGGCGGAATCGCCGCCATCGGTCGTCAGAGCGGCGCCATCGTGTTGAACGGATCGCGGAGCATCAACCGCTGGGAGGAGCAGGAGGGAGCGCGCGATGCTGGTCTCGTTCCGTGGAGCGAACTGCCCAAGACCGAGCGCACCGACTTCGTGTTCAACGCCAACGACAGCTTCTGGGTGGCCAACGGTGAGGGAACGCTGAGCGGCGACTACTCGATCCTTCACGGCGAGCAGGGCACCGCGCGTTCCGTGCGCACGCTCGAGAATCTGCGTGTTCTGTCGAACGGTGCCGGGTTGGCCGGGAGCGATGGCTTGTTCTCCGGTGAGGAACTTCGTGACGCATCGATCGCCAACACCAGCTACCCCGGCTCGCAGTTGGCCACCGGCATCGCCGAGCGTTGCGCCGCGATTCCGAGCGTGAACATCCCCGCCGTGGTGAACGGGTCGGGCACCGAGGTGATCCCCGCCGGTGCGGTCGACATCTCCGCCGCGTGCGCCGTGATCGCCGAGTGGGGCCAGACGTTCGACCTCGACGATGCCGGTGCCCCGTTGTTCCGCGAGTGGTTGGGCCGCGTGTCGGCGCTCAGCGCGTGGTCGCAGGTGTGGGCGGTGCCCTTCGACGCCAACGATCCGACGAACACTCCGCGCGGTCTGGCGCCGGCGCCGGCCACCGGCGACGATCCGGTGTTGGTGGCGCTCGGCCAGGCCGTGAAGGTGCTGGAGTTGGGCGGACGGTCGCCCGACGCCACGTTGCGCGAGACCCAGTTCGCCCCCCGCGCCTCCACGCGCATGCCGGTGCCCGGTGGTCTGGGCAGCGACGGCGTCACCAACGTCGTCAGCTGGGGCGGACTCGGTTCGTCCACCGAGACCGTGCCCTCGCGCGGCGATCGCGTGGCTCCGGGCAGCACGCTCACGGCCGACGGTTATCCGATCAACTACGGCACCAGCTTCATCATGACGGTGGACTACACGCAGGGAGCCCCGCGCGCGTGGGCCTTCCTCACGTACTCCAACACCGGCGACCGCACGTCACCGTTGTTCGACGCCCAGCTGAAGCGCTTCAGCGAGAAGGACTGGCGCGACGTGTTGTTCACCGACGAACAGATCGCGGCTGATCCGGAGTTGGTGGAGACGGTGGTGTTCGGGGACTGAGGGTCGTTCGACGCGATCACTGGTCCGGCTGGCCGTCGAAGACGGGGTCCAGTCGTAACTCGGGTTCGTCGTTCATGAGACGTTGCAGGCGGTACTTGTTCTCGAACAACGCCACCATCTCGTCGTTGGCCCGATAGAGGATGCGGATACCGCCGATCTGACGCAGGCGATCGGCGCTGGCCTTGTCGGTGAGCCGCATGGCCTGATACGGCGAGGACACGATCTCGGCCGGGGCGTTGAACTCGCTGGCCAGACGGTGCGCGAACACCTCGAACTGCAACACACCAACCGCGGCCAACACCGGTTCGGTGTCGCCGAAGTCGAGGTCGCGCAACACCTGCACCACGCCTTCCTCGTCGAGTTGCTCGAGGCCGCGACGGAACTGTTTGATCTTGCCGCGATCGAGCGGTCGGGCACTGGCGAACACCTCGGGGGCGAAACGCGGCACACCGGGGAACTGGATCTTCTTGCCCTGGAAGATGGTGTCGCCGATGCGCAGATCGCCGGCGTTCACCAATCCGATGATGTCGCCGGGGAACGCTTCCTCGATGGTCTCGCGATCGTTGCCGAACGCCGTGGTGGCGTACTTGGTTCCCACCGCGCGGCCCGAACGAACACATTCGGCATCCATGCCGCGCTCGAAGCGACCTGAACACACGCGCGCGAAGGCCAACCGGTCACGGTGATTCGGGTCCATGTTGGCCTGGATCTTGAACACGAAGCCGGCGAAGTCGGCGTTGAGGGGGCGTTCGTTGTCGTTCACGTCGACGCGTGGCAACGGTGGCGGCGCCAACTCGGCCACCGCGTCCAGCAAGGCGCGCACACCGAAATTGGTGAGCGCCGAACCCACGAACACCGGCGTGCTTTTGCCGGCCAGGAACGACGGAAGGTCGACGTCGGCGCCGATGGCGTCGAGCAGGCCGCAACCGTCGAGGGCCACCTTCCAAGCATCGCCCTCCTCCGCGGCCGCGCGCTCGGCGGGGATGATCTCCTCGGGGGCCGCCGCCGCACCGCGCGCGGTGCGCGTGTACTTGGTGAACTCGCCGGTGCGTCGGTCGATGGTGCCACGGAAATCGCCCGGAATGCCCACGGGCCAGGTGGCCGGGGTGGCGCGCAAGCCGATCTGTTGCTCGACCTCGTCCAACAGTTCCAGCGGGTCGCGACCGGGACGATCGAACTTGTTGAAGAACGTCAGCACCGGCAGGTTGCGCGAGCGGCACACGTTGAACAGCTTCAGAGTCTGCGACTCGATGCCCTTGGCCGTGTCGAGCACCATGATGACCGCGTCCACGGCGGCCAACACGCGGTAGGTGTCCTCGCTGAAGTCGCGGTGTCCCGGCGTGTCGAGCAGGTTGAACACGTGATCGCGATACGGGAACTGCAGCACGGTCGACGAGATGGAGATACCGCGCTGTTTCTCCATCTCCATCCAGTCGGAGGTGGCCGAGCGTTGGCCGGTGCGGGCGCGCACCGAACCAGCTTCCTGCACCGCGCCCGCGTACAACAGGAACTTCTCGGTGAGGCTGGTCTTGCCGGCGTCGGGGTGGCTGATGATGGCGAACGTGCGTCGATGCGCGGCCTCCGTCAAGATGCTCGTACCCGGTTCCATGGCTCGTGAGAGGGTACAGGGATTACTGTCGACTCATGGCTCTCGACATCGACGCCGTGCGCGAGCAGTTCCCTGCGTTGGCACTGACGCACAACGGTGCGCCCCGCATCTATCTGGACAACCCGGCCGGCACTCAGGTGCCGCGAATGGTGCTCGATCGCATGATGCAGGCGCTGGTGGAGTTCAACGCCAACATGGGCGGCAACTTCCACACGTCGCGTTTGGCCACCGAGTCGTCGGCCGAAGCGCATCGGGCCATGGCGGATTTCTTCAACGCGTCCAGCGCACGCGAGGTGGTGTTCGGCGCCAACATGACGACCCTGACGTTCATGATGACGCGCGTGCTGGCGAGCCGCTTCGAGCCCGGCGACGAGATCGTGCTCACGCAGATGGAACACGATGGCAACGCTTCACCATGGCGCATCATGGCCGAAGAACGCGGTTTGGTGGTGAAGCGTCTCGACTTCGACCCCACCACCTACGAGATCGACCTGTCCGCGCTGGACGAGGTGATCACCCCCCGCACCCGATTCGCGGCCATCAACTACAGCAGCAACATCCTGGGAACCATCAACGACGTGAAGGCCATGTGCGCGCGCTACCGGGCCGCCGGTGTGATGACCTACGTGGACGCGGTGCAGTTCGCGCCTCATGGCGCCATCGACGTTCAGGAACTCGGTTGCGACTTCCTGGTGGCGTCGGCCTACAAGTTCTACGGGCCACACCAGGGGATCCTGTGGGGTCGCGAGGACCTGTTGTCCACCTTGCCGGCTTGGAAGCTCCGCGTGGTGAAGGACGTGCCGCCCGGTCGATACGAAACGGGTACGCAGTCACTGGAGGGTCAAGCCGGCACCATCGGTGCCATCGAGTACATGCAGTGGGTGGGCCGCACCATGGGCACCGAGTTCGCTCCGAGCAAGCCGGGGTTGTCGGATCGCACCCGCGAGGTGCACGCCGGTCTGTTGGCCATGGCCGAGTACGACCGTGGTCTCAGTCGTCACGTGATCGACGGGCTGCAACGCATCGGAGGTCTGGAGATTCGCGGCATCACCAACCCCGAGCGATTCCAGCACCGGGTGCCCACGGTGTCGGTCACCAAGGCCGATCTGGATCCGGCCGAGTTGGCCACGTTCCTCGATCAGCACGGTGTGTACGTGTGGAACGGTCACTCGTACGGCATCGACGTGATCGAGCGCTTGGGATTGCAGGATCGCGGAGGCGTGTTGCGCATCGGGCCGACGCACTACAACACCATCTCCGAATTGGACGTCGCTCTCAATCTGATCGAGGACTTCGTGAAGGGTCGGGTCAGACCGGGCTGATGGTGGAACCGTCGGGTCGGGTGACTTCGATGGCCTTGGTGCGCGGGTTCATGTGGGTGCGATAGCCCCGGGTTTTCCAGCGGTTGTGTTTGGCGCAGAGTGGATCGCCGTTGTCGGGCGATGTTCGCCCACCTTCGGACCAGGGAATTCGGTGATCGACCTCGCAATGAAGTCGGCTGCACGATGGCCAGACACATCGTCGTCGTCTCAACCACACCGCTTCGCGGGCGGCACCGGTGAAGAGGCGCGACTTGCGACCCAGGTCGATGACCGTGCCGTCAGCGGACACCACGACCCGTCGAACGTGCCCCAACAACGAGGCCGTGGCGACATCAATGGGGTCCAGCATGAGGCCCGAGGTGGTTTCGCACCGACGGCGGTGGATGTCGTCGGGACGACGGGCCAGCGACGGCAGACGCTCGTCGTTGTGCATGGCGACCAGTGCGGCTTCATAGGTGTCGGCGTCGATGAGGATGTTCACCACCGGCTCGGGGGCCGGTGACGAGCCCACCGCGGCACTGCAAAAGATGGCATGTAGAGCGTCGGCCCGCCGTTGGGCCGCGGTACGGCGAAGATCGGACACGGTGGTGAGGCCGGCGGCGTCGCGGACCTCGATGTCGTGGCGTAGTTCGGCTTCTACGTAGCGCTCGAAGACCTCGTGGATGAGCGCACCTTGCGCCGTGCCCACGTGGGCGTCGAGGTACACGGTGTCGCCCACCGGGTGCACGCTGGCATCGCGTGAGTCGTGCACCACGTCGGCGTGGCGGTGCGCTCCGTCGGCGTCGGCCAGTTGCTCCCAACGCAGCACCGCGGTGTTGAAGTCCTCGTAGGGGAGAGCGCCGGCGATGTCGGCCAAGGTGTGCACGACGATGGGGAGTTCGTCGCGCACGCGCCGGTTGGCGTGGAGCGTCGCCAAGCGACGCACTTGGGCCACGCCGAGGGTGCCGGCATCGAGTCGCCGCACGAGTTCGGGGTGGGCCAGCGCCGCCGACGCGGTGCGGCTGCGTGCCGAGGCTTCGGACGGGCTCCATTTGACGATGGACCGGGCCCAGCCGGTGAGGGTGCCGTGGCCGTCGTCGCGGAACGCGTCGGCCTGTTCGGTGCGGGCCAGAACCTTGACCGTGGCGGCTTCGACGGAACGCGTGATGAGTTCGAGTTGAGCGAGGATCGCCGACAAGTCGGATGCCCGCGTGAGATGAGCGAGGTCCGCGGTGAGATGGTTCAACACGTCACGCACGCGCCCGACCGCGTTCGCCGGGGTGGCGGCCACCTCGAAGCGCCAACTGGCGGTGAACCACGAGTAGCTCCGGGCGCTGGTGGAAACGGTGGGGGACGGCACCACGTCGGCAACCGGGGAATCGGTGCCCGTTTCAACCTCGTGGGCTGGGGAGATGTCATCTGCTACGAACATATGTACGATCATGGTACACGGGTGTTGCAGGGTTGTCCCGGCGAATCGAGCACCGACCTCACACTGTTTTTGCACCGTGGAAATCGCGGTTTCACGCCACACATCAATTTCAAACAATTGTCCCTTTCAGGGGACTATCGATGAATTGGGGGTTAGCGTCATCGGAGATGCACAAGGCATCAGTTTGTTGATTGGAAAAAGAAAAAATGGCCACTGGCATCGTGAAGTTTTTCAACGCCGAAAAGGGTTACGGCTTCATCTCGCGCGAGGGTGCGGACGACGTGTTCGTGCACTTCTCGAACATCGAGGGAACCGGCTACAAGACCCTCAACGAGGGCGACAAGGTCGAGTTCGAGGTTGCCCCGGGCAAGAAGGGCGAAGAGGCCCAGAAGGTTCGCCGCATCTGATTCTCGGACACCGAAGTGCAACGAAGGCGCCGGGCAACCGGCGCCTTTTTTGTTGCCCGAGAATCAGACGAATTCAGGTGCCGCAGAACGTCTGGTAGCCGTCCCAATCCGACGGCATGGGGCGCGCGTACTCCTCGAGGCCGTCACGTTCGTGGAACGGGTCGAATAGGACCTCCATCAACGAACCCAAAGGCGTGAGATCGCCCGTGCTCGCCGCGGCCAACGCGGTCTCGACCACGTGGTTGCGGGGGATGTACGCGGGGTTGGCCGTATCCATCGCGTCAGCGATGTCGTTCGCGTCCCTAGTATCCGTGTTCAACGCGTCCAGCCACGGGCGCGCCCACGCGTCGAACGCCAGCGGCATGTCGAAGAGAGCGTGCATTCTCAGGCGTCGGCCGCGCACCACGTCGGACAACGCGCGCATGCCGTTGGTGAAATCCACCCGATGGCTCTCGAACAACGTGAGCAACGAATGGAACAGACCGGTCTGTGCGGGTGAGTCCGGTGTCAGTCCCAGCTTGGCGCGCATCGACGATTCCCACTGGCGTTCGAACAACGCCGGAAAGTCGTTGATGGCCTCGGTGGCGATGCGGATGCTCTCGTCCTTGTCAGGGTGAATGAGGGGAAGCAATGTCTCGGCCAGGCGTGCGAGGTTCCATTGGGCGATGTGGGGTTGATTGCCGTAGGCGTATCGACCCTGATGGTCGATGGAACTGAAGACCGTGGTGGGTGAGTAGGTGTCCATGAAGGCACAGGGGCCGTAGTCGATGGTCTCGCCGGAGATGGTCATGTTGTCGGTGTTCATCACGCCGTGGATGAAACCGACGCTCATCCATCTTGCGATCAACGACGCTTGGACTTTCATGACCGCCTGGAAAAACGCGAGGTGTCGATCGTCGGTGCCGGCCAGATGTGGATAGTGGCGCGCGATGGCGTAATCGGCCAGTCGTCGAACGTGATCGTGACTCATGGTGGCGGCGTACTGGAACGAACCGACGCGCAGATGGCTGGAAGCGATGCGACACAGAACCGCGCCGGGCAACATCTCGTCGCGCGGGACGAGTTCGTTGGTGGCCACCACGGCCAGAGCCCGCGTGGTGGGAATTCCGATGGCGCGCATGGCTTCGCCGATGACGTACTCGCGCAACATCGGACCCACCGCGGCTTTGCCGTCGCCTCCGCGCGAGAAACGTGTGCGACCCGAGCCCTTCAGGTGGACGTCGCGACGCGCGCCGTTGGTGTCGATCACCTCGCCCAAGAGCAGGGCGCGACCGTCTCCCAATCGTGGCGAGAAGCCACCGAACTGATGACCCGCGTAACCCTGAGCGACGGTCTGCATGCCGGGCAGTTCCAGGTTGCCCACCAGAAAGCGAACGCCGTCGGCGGTGCGCAACCAGTCCGGATCGAAGCCGAGTTCGGTCGCGAGATCGTCCTGCAACACGAGCAACTCGGGTCGTTCCACCACCACCGCCGCCCACGGTTCGAACATGTCGGCAAGGTCGCGCGCGAACGTGTTCTCGAAGGCGGGAACACGTTCGTTGGTGGTCATGGTTCGAGACTATTCAGAGATCGATCATCGGGAGATGTCGATGGCGGCCAATCGCCCCTCGAGGCCGACGGGTGGCAACACCGCACCGTGACCGGCCCACACCTGCACGTCATCTCCGGTGCGACCTTCGGAGCCCTCGGCGAGGAGTTGCAGCAACACGGCGGCCACCTCGGGTGCCTGCATGGTGCCCGGCGGTAGCGGACGATCACCGAGTACCGACATGAACATCGGTGTCACCGTGGCTCCCATGCCGAACGAGTTGACGCGAATGCGGTGCGGCGCGAGCAAGCGGGACCACGCGTTGGTGATGCCCTTGATGCCCCACTTTGAAGCGTCGTAGATGTCGAAGTTCTTGCTGCCCACTGGTGCGCGTTGCACGCCGTTCCACGGGCAATCCGGGAAGTCGGTGTGATCGAGATGTTCGGGCCAACCGCAGGTGTGGATGTGGTCGGTGGTGACGTTCACGATGTCGCCGCCACCGGCGAGCAGGTACGGAATCGTGGCGCGCCCGGTGAGGTAGACGCCGCGCAGGTTGACGCCGATCACGTCGTCGAAGTCGATGACCGCTTTGTCGAAGGATTCACGGGTTGGTTGCGTGGGTCGGACGACGCCGGCGTTGCTGACCACGATGTCGATTCCCCCCATCGCCGTCGCGGCGGAGTCGACGAAACTCTTCACTTGTTCGGCATCGCCGACGTCGGCGAGCGCAGCATGAACGAATCCGGGGCGCGCGGTCAGCCCCAACACCGCCTCGTCGATGTCGCAGACCGAAACGCGTGCTCCGGCAGCGATGAGGGCCTCGGCGACGGCCAGGCCGAAGCCGTTGGCCCCGCCGGTGACGATGGCTCGACGACCCTTCATCCGGGGTACGCGTCCTCGGTGGGGTAGGGGAACCATTCGGGATCGGCTTCGGCGGTGGGGGAGATCATCACCATCTTCGAGCGACGGAACTGTTCCAGACCCTCGGCACCCAATTCACGACCCGATCCGGTGAGCTTGCGACCACCGAACGGGACGGCGTCATTGTCGTTCAGCGGCGTGTTGACCCACACGATGCCGCTCTCGATCTCGTGCACCGCACGGAACGCCTCGTGCAGATCGGAGGTGTAGATGTTGGCGCCCAGTCCCACGTTGGAATCGTTGGCGAACTCGATGGCCTGATCCAGGCTGTCGACGCGACACACCGGTGCCACGGGACCGAAGGACTCGGCGTGCATGATGTCGAAGGCGTGCTGAACCTCGATGACGGTGGGTTCGTGGAACCATCCGCGCGTATGCCGTTCGGGGCGTCGGGCGCCAGTGACCACGCGTGCTCCTTGTTCGATGGCCCTCTTCAGTACACGCTCGAAACGATCGCGTTCACGTGAGGATGCCAGCGGTCCCATGTCGACGTTGTCCAAGCCGGACCCGACACGGAGGGCCCGGGCCTGATCGGCGAAGGCCTCGACGAAGTCGTCGTACACCTCGGCGTGCACGTAGAAGCGTTCGGCCGAGGTGCACACCTGTCCGCAGTTCAGGAACGAGGCGAAGGCGGCGCCTCGGGCCACCACGTCGACGGGGGCCGAGGGCATGACGATGAACGGGTCGTTGCCCGACGCCTCGATGAGCACCGGCTTGAATCGATCCGCGGCGGCGCGGGCCACGACCTGGGCGGCGGGAACGCTGCCGGTGAACGCGATGCCGTGCGTGTGTTCGTGGGCCACCAACGCCTGTCCCACCTCGGCGGTGCCGGTGATGACCTGAACCAGGCCGGGTGGCAGGTGGTCGAAAGCCTCCATCACCATGAGCAACGTGAGGGGGGTGAGGTCGGAGGGCTTCACGATGATCGCGTTACCGGCGGCCAACGATGCGGCGGCCTGCCATCCGAACAGCAGCACCGGGAAGTTGAACGGCACGATGGAGACGATCACACCCAGCGGTTCCTTCAGCGTCATGTGCATCTGGCCGGCGATGGCCGATCCGGCCAGACGACCTTGTTCGTGACGTGCCAACTCGGCGTAGTAGCGGAACGACGACGATGACGCGCCGGCCTCCCAGTTCGACTCGCGGAACGGTTTGCCCATCTCGCGTGTGAGGCACTCGCCGACGAGGGGCGCCATGTCGTTCAAGCGATCGGCCACGCGGTGCAGCGCCTCGGCACGTTCGAGCGCACTCAGTCGCCACCACTCGCGCTGCGCGGCTCGGGCCGCAGCCACCGCGGTGTCCACCTCGGCGTTGGTGGCGAGAGCGAACTGTCCGATCGTCTCCTCGGTGGCGGGATCGATCACGGGGGCCCGCTCGCCTCGCGAGTCGACATAGGAGCCGGCGATGTACAAGCGGCCCGAGAGCTCGGACATGCGGTGCTGGACGAAGGTCGTCATGTCCACAAACTAGATGGCTCCGGACGTGTCCTTGGAACGACGGTTCGATCAGCCCTCGATGGCGGGACACTGAGTGTCGAGGTCGATTCTCCGGCCGTCGGGTTCGTGGCGCACGGCGCCCGGCCCGACGTACTGGACGATGTAGGCCTTGCGCATCGAGCCACTGACGTTCGGGCCGGTGAGGTGCGGTGTGAGACTGCTGAAGACGACGGCGTCTCCGGCCGCGATGGGAGCGGCCACCGGTGCGACCGGAGGTTCCTCGAAGATCTGCCAACCGAGCGGTTCGACGTACTCGTGCTTCAGCGTCCCGTGTCTTTGAAGTCCGGGCGCCACCCATACGCATCCCGAGTCGATGGTGACGTCACTGAGCGCGATCCACACCGTGAGGTAATGCTGAGGTGTGACGAAGCCGTATCCATTGTCTTGATGCCAAGGAAATCGACGCGGCTTCTCCGGCGCCTTGTACACCGCTTGGTCGTGGTAGAGCCGGACGTCGTTGCCGATGATGTCGCGGGCGATCGTGGCCACCCGAGAATTGGCGACGAGGTTCCAGAGAGTCTCCGATTGGCGAGCGATGTGCGGTGCGAAGGTGATGGCCCCCCGTTCGGCGATGAACAGTCGTTCGTCGGGCAGTTGCTCGAGCAACTCGTCGGCCTCCTTGCAGAAGCGGTCGGTCTCGGCGGTGGCCCTGGCGAGCAAATCATGGTCGACCAGTCCGCGGGCGATGAAGAAGCCATCGGAAACGAACTTCTCCCAATCCGATCGGGTCACCACGGCGTCCCGTGGTGGTATCGATGCAACCTCGTGATCCCAGTCGAACGAATCCGACAACGGATGCGGGATGAGGTCTGACGCCATCCGCCGATGGTAGACGACCCATTGGCAGGGGAGGTTCGAGTGACGAAGGGTCGGGACCCGATGGTGTTCGAACCGGTTCGGCCATGTTCGATGTCGATCTCGCTGGGTGCGAGTCACGTCGTTGGCGGACTTTTGCGCGGACGCAGGCCCTCGATGATGGCGCGGGCCAGGTTTCGGCGCCCTTCGTCGGTGCCGAGAAGTTCCGGGGTGATCTCGATGTTGAAACCGCCACCGAAGTCGCGGTCGGGGTTCACCTCGCCCACGGAGGCCGAGGGGACGACGTCGGTGAAGCGAATGACGCGGAAGGTGCCGTCGTGGAGGATGTGGAATTCCTTCACCTGGGGCTTCAGGTCCTTGCCGGAGAAGTGTGAGGGGTCGCTCTTCCAGACCTTGGCGGCGTTCAGTGTGTGCATGAGATCGTTCCAGACGAGTCCGGGCCAATGCTTGGCCAGGTTGCTGCGTGCGAATCCCTTGGTGACGGCGATCCAATGGAAGTGGTGGCGCACGTAGAGCAGGCCGTCACGGGTGAAGCCCCAACTCACGTCGTCGGGCAGGTTGTCGGGAATCAGTTGTTCGGTCATGGTTTCCTCCATCGCACCCGGCGTTGCCACCTTGTCGCCACGGGGTGGCGGCAGGTTGGCGGATCGTCGTCGGGCCGGGTCCCTCGGATCCTCTGAATGGTTGTCACCACCAGAACGGACGCGACGACGGGAAGTGTGCGCGGGGTGAAGGACCGTCAGCGGCTCGGGCCGTCGAAGAGGCCCATGACGAACTCTTTGAACTCCGGGCTCACCTTCGACGGGGCGCCCGAGTCGAACGGTGGCTGGGGGTCGTATTCGATGGCGAGCTGAATCACCTTCGCCATGTCCTCGCCCGCGAGAGCGGCCACTAGGAGCAGTCCCATGTCGATCCCGGCGGAGACTCCGGCGGCGGTGATGATCTTGCCCGCTCGGACGACGCGCTGTTCGGTGGGGATCGCACCCAGGTGTTGGAGCCGGCTGTAGGCGGCCCAGTGTGTGGTGGCGGTGAGTCCTTCGAGTACGCCGGCGTGAGCCAAGAAGATGGAGCCGGTGCAGACGCTCGTGGTCCAGGTGGTGGTGGGATGGATTCTCTCGATGAAGCGGACGACATCGTTCGTCGCGTCGCTGTCACGGTCGGCGAATCCGCCCGGCACCACGAGCACATCCAATGAGTCGACCTCGGCGAACGAGCGGGTTGCGACCAAAGTCAGTCTTCCCGTGTGGTCCGTTACGGGGCCTGCTTGTGCGGCGACGAAGAACACGTCGAGACCTGGAACATCCACCAGTGTTTGGAACGGGCCGACGATGTCGAGGGCGGTGAATCGAGGGTAGAGAACGAGGCCGACGGTTTTCATTTTGCGAAAGGCTAAACGGAAAGGATCTTGCGTCGAATCGTCAAGGCCGCCCCGACGATGAGGAATCCGAAAGCGAATCGAAGAAGGATCGAATCGGTTCCGGTCTCGGCCAACTCGGAAGGGTTGGGGTTCGGAATCATGGTCGCCGCTGGAGGCTCCGTGGTCGTCGCTGGAGGCACCGTGGTCGTCGCTGGAGGCACCGTGGTCGTGGTCGCCGGCGGTGTGATGGCGAGCGTGACAACGAGGTCGACCGCGAAGGCGCGGTAGTACTCCGACCGGGAATCGGCGACCGCTCTCAAGTGCACGACCTGGTTGTTGGCGAGGAGGCTGGGGTTCGAAACGGAGACCGTGAACGACTTCGTCTGCGCCCACTCGGCCTGGCTCCACATGATCGACGGCGAAGACAGGGAGATGCCCGCAGGAACACTCGCAGAGAAGTCGAGGGTCACCTGGCAAGGCAGACTCAGATCGGGGCAGACGATCGGCTCGTCCAACGTCGCCGAGATCTGGGCGCTTCCGCCTTCGGAGAGGGTGACGGCGCCAGGGTTGAGGGCGATCCTCGGGATGATCGCCTTGGCTACCGAAGCGGGGAAGACCGCCAGGGCCACGAGTGCCGCGACAACCGCACTCCGGCGAAGACCACGGATCGTGGACATGTGTGGCACGTGGCGTGGGTCGTCGGTGTTCCCCGTCATGTTCGGCGCATTCTCTCCTCGAATGAGCAACAGTATCCTCAAACTAGATGGCGCAAGGTGTGGACGCGGGTGACGCACCACATTTCGCACCATCCCCCGCCTCCGTGAGGCTGGTGCGTAATTCCAAACTCCAATATCGATGGGTTAGAGGTTGGGGTTTCCGTAAATGTCCGGAACGCAGAACACCGTTTTTTGGAACGCGTGATCGAGCTGTCTCCGTTCAATGGAGGCGATCCAAAAACCGGGCCCGTACTAGGGAGTTGGGGCTCTGAGCATCTCACCTGCTAGCGAGTGATTTTGGTGCGTAGATCGATGGCGTGACGCGTCACGGCTAGCGCGTCAGTGCCAGTGACGGTGATGTGTCCCATTTTGCGGTCGGGGCGTGCCTCAGCTTTGCCATACAGATGTACGTGTGCAGAGGCATCTTCTTCGGCAACTTGAAACCGGGGTTCTCCATTGCTCCACAGATCACCAAGAAGGTTGACCATAGCCACCGCTGTATGGGTCATGGTGGCGTCACCCAGTGGCAGTCCCGCAAGAGTTCGGACTTGTTGCTCAAACTGGCTGGTAGTAGCGGCATCGATTGTCCAGTGACCACTGTTATGTGGGCGAGGCGCAAGTTCGTTAACGAAAAGTTTGTCGCTGGAAACAAAGAACTCGACTGAAAGAACACCGACATAATCGAGTTCCTCAGCAATCAGTACAGCAGCTCGTTCACCAGTTCGAAAAAAGTCAATGTCCAATGGCGTCTGTGCCGTGGTGGCAGTGCTGACATCAAGAATGCCATCGAGATGGACATTGTGGGTAGGCGCAAATACTGCCACTTCGCCAGTGCGTGAGCGCGCAAGAACAATTGAAAACTCTGCGTCGAGTGGGATTACTTGTTCAACAACACAAGGCACATTGTCGACGTTGTGCCAAAGTGCTGAAACGTCTGTGAGATTGGTGATCTTCTGTTGACCTTTGCCGTCGTACCCAAGTCGACAGGTCTTCATGAGAAATGGCACGCCTGATGGCTGCAAGTGTGTACGAGCGATTCCGAGACGTGAGATGCGCTCGACATCATCTAGTGTTTCCAGGACTTCATATGGAGCAACTAACAGACCCAAAGATTCACAGAAGCGTTTTTCATCTCGACGGTTTTGCGCCACTGCCACGCAAGAGGGAGAGGGGTGAACCTCGACCAATTGCGCGAGAAACTCCAACGATGAAACAGGTGGATTTTCGAACTCAATAGTGACGGCACTGCACATACTGGCGATGTCTGTTAGGGCCTGCACGTCGTCGAACTGGGCAACAATGTGTTTATCCGCGTGTGCACCTGCTGGTGCATACGGATCTGGGTCTAGCACAGCAGTGCCGAATCCCAATTTCTTGGCCGCAAGAATGAAGTACAAGCCAAGTTGGCCACCTCCGAGAACGCCAAGGGTTGTTGACATTAGGTGGGAGGAAGAACGCTGGAGGCAGCGTCGTCGTGACGAGTTCGGCGGTACTCAGCGAGGGCGCTGTGCAGTTGCTCAATGTCGTGGGCAAGAAGTTCAATTGCAAAGAGGGCAGCGTTTATTGCACCGGCCTCGCCAATGGCAAAAGTTGCAACGGGTGTGCCAGCAGGCATTTGCACTATGGAATAGAGGGAATCTTCGCCAGAAAGGTGTGTTGTTGGAACAGGTACACCCAAGACGGGAACAAGTGTCTTTGCCGCCAGCATTCCGGGAAGGTGGGCAGCGCCTCCGGCACCAGCAATGATCGCCCTAATTCCCCGTGTCTTTGCAGTTTCGGCGAACGAGAACAATTCATCGGGCATGCGATGCGCCGAGAGGACCTGCGCCTCGTGAGGGACATTGAAAAGCCCTAGAATATTGACAGATTTCGACATGACTTCCCAGTCACTTCGAGAGCCCATCACCACACTCACAAGTGGAAGGGGATTTTCAGGCACGCACTGAGCGTAGACGAAAGTTTGTCGACCCAGAGTGGGAAGTTGTCTCACTTGTACTTTCCGTAAAGAGATTCTTTTAACTTCTCGTACAGGTTGGGCATTTAGCCAAGCGGCACTGGCAAGAACCACTAATTTGAATTTGTGGGAGTTGGTGCGGTGTCATTCAGTAGCGATGTTCACCGCTTGGAAATTCAATCTGTAGGCAAAGACCCCCGTGCACAGTCATTTCTCAGTGATGCGTATGACCTGGGGCTTTCGGGCTTGTGTGAAGTAAACGTCGTCGACGTGTACTTCATTCATGGTGATCTGAGTCGTGAAAACCGTGAAGTCTTGGAAGATATTCTCGTTGAGCCCCTGTTGCAACAGGCATCGTGGGGACTAACGACAAAGCCGTGTGATCATTTTGTCGAGACTGCACTTCATGCTGGCGTGACCGACGCTGCGTCGCATCAGCTGCGGCGGATAGCTACCAGACTAGGAGTCAGCATTGACGCGGTGACTACTTGTAAGCATTTTGACATAGTGGGCACGGTGGACTCGCGTGAACTTGATCTGTTGGTGCGTAAATTGCTGGCCAATCCGGTTATTGAATACTGGTCTGTCGACACACCGCTCATACCTGTTGTGCCCATCGGGAGCGGAGCAGAATTGAGCCCTGTCGAGCTAGTGCAACTTGCAACAGATACAACAGACGCGCAACTGCAGGAGTTGAATGTAGAACGTGGATTGGCCCTCGACCCGGAGGAACTGCGAGCGGTGCGCGACCATTATCGCGAGCGTGGCATACGTGATATCGAACTCGAGTCCATTGCTCAGACGTGGAGCGAACACTGTGCGCACAAAACATTTCGGGCAAGTATTACGACTGACTCTGGCGAGGTCTTGGAATCTCTGATCGATCAACTACGAAAAGCAACCAAGACTATTGACGCACCGTTCGTGGTGAGTTCTTTTGTCGGTAATGCGGGAATTGTTTCATTTGTCGAGGGCACGACGATTGCACTGAAATGTGAAACCCATAATCATCCCAGTGCGGTTGAACCATTTGGCGGGGCGAATACCGGTGTCGGAGGAGTGATCCGAGATGTTTTAGGTGCGTCCCACTTGCCGATTGCGTGCACAAATATCTTGTGTTTCGGACCTCCTGACACCGATGGTGCGGACTTGCCCGATGGCGTTTTTCATCCCCGACGCATTCGTGCCGGCGTGGTAGCTGGAATTGCTGACTATGGCAACAAGATTGGTCTGCCCACAGTCGCGGGTGCTGTGTTGTATGACCCCGGCTACACGGCCAACCCTTTGGTGTATGCCGGATGTATTGGCGTGGCACACGGAGAATTCGTAGCAGCGTCACCCCAACCTGGCGATCGGGTTGTGGTGCTTGGTGGCCGAACAGGTAGAGACGGACTACGCGGTGCAACGTTTTCGTCCATGACAATGGATGCAACAACTGGTGATGTGGCGGGTGCCAGTGTGCAAATTGGAGATCCGATCGCCGAAAAATTGCTGATCGATGTCTTAGGGACAGGTCAGCATTTGTTTCGTGCCATTACAGACTGTGGAGCTGGTGGCTTGTCTTCTGCGATCGGTGAAATGGCAGAAGGTGTTGGAGCGTCAGTTGAGTTGTCTGAATTGCCATTGAAGTACCCGGGACTCTCCCCGTGGGAGATTTGGCTGTCTGAAGCCCAAGAGCGCATGGTTGTTGCAACATCAGATGTAAAGCCTTTAAAAGAGGCTTGTCGTGTCTACGGAGTCGAATGCACAGACATTGGTGAGTTCACTGGTGATGGTCGACTGGTTGTGCACAACAAGGGTGTCGTTGTTTTTGATGTCGACACGCATTTTCTCCACAATGGTCGTCCGCAGCGTCAGATGACGGCAGTCATGCCGACACCTCATCGTGCAGAGATGAGTTGCAATGAATTTCAGGATGTCTTTGGAGACATTGACATTGTGTCGACATTGCAGCAGTTGTTGCGGCATCCGAACATCTCTTCAAAAGAAGCAATTATTCACAGATACGACCATGAAATTGGGGGTGCAACTCTTGTGCGTCCATTAGTTGGGGCGCAACAAGATGGACATGCAGACGGGGTTGTACTCGCAGAGCCTCGTGATACCCATGGGATAGCAATCGGCATTGGGGTGAACCCGTGGTTTGGCGAAAAAGACCCCGAGCGAATGGCGCTGTCAGTGGTAGATGAGGCAATTCGCAATGTTGTGGCAGTGGGCGCGGACCCGGACAAAGTTGCACTTCTCGACAATTTCTCCTGGGGAGATCCGCGGCGACAGACAACACTTGGCCACTTGGTAGCGGCGGTGAAGGGCTGTTGCACGGCTGCTATGGCGCACTCGGCGCCATTCGTTTCCGGCAAAGATTCCTTGAACAATGAATATTCCGGCAGAGATGGTGAGCGCCATTCTGTTCCACCCACCTTGGTGATTACGGCTGTTGCGCATGTGCCAGATGCAAATAGAACGGTGACGCCAGATATCAAAGAGGCGCAAAATGTGCTGATAGTTCTGGGGCATACGTTGTGCGAATTCGGGGCAAGCCATTTGGCAAAGGTAAAAAATTTGTCATTCAGCGGTGTTGTGCCCGACGCCGATGCCACAGCACCCAGTCGATACCGGGTTTTGCATCGCGCCATTCGCGATGGCCTCATTCGTTCATGCCATGACGTTTCTGAAGGTGGAATTGCAGTTGCAGTAGCTGAAATGGCAATGGGCGGTCGACTAGGGGTCGACATGACTGCGTGTGAGAGTGCGACTGACGCTCGATGGTTGTTGAGCGAATCGAATGGCCGATTTATCGTGGAAGTTGCTCCACACCATGTCTCTGAGGTGTTGTCACTTTTTGCTGAATCCTCCTGCATTTTGGGGACGGTGACAGAACTAGATGTGCTCAAGTTTTCAGACAAACAGGCTGTGTCAGTGGCTGGACTGTGCAATTCTTGGATACCACCGCAGTGAAGACCTTGCCGACCGCTGCTGTGCTGTGCGCACCGGGTACAAACAGAGATGCAGATGTGTCGTTTGCATTAGAACAAGCTGGTGCACGGCCTGTGAGATATCTGATGTCCGACATTGTTTCTGAGCCATCGTGCATTGATGGTGCTGACATTTTGGTGATTGCAGGTGGGTTTTCGTACGCCGATGCGCTAGGTGCGGGTCGAATTTTTGCGGTAGAACTTCAAGCGTCGATAGGTGAGCGCATCACTGCTGCAATTGCAGACCGACGGCCCGTCATTGGGATTTGTAACGGGTTTCAAACATTGGTGCGAATGGGAATTTTGCCCGGTGCTGAAAGGCCTGGTGCGCTTGGGCACAATGATTCTGGCGTGTTCGATTGCCGCTGGGTAGAGATGACACCGACGTCCAGGAAATGTATTTGGACCCGGAATCTCAGGCAAAACATAACGTGTCCGATCGCGCATGGTGAAGGCAGATTCACCACAACTGATTCGACTTTGGCCGAATTGATCGAAAGTGATCAAGTTGCTCTTCGGTATGTGAATGGGAATCCGAATGGATCTGTCTATGACATTGCCGGGATTTGTGATCACAGCGGCGTGGTGCTGGGTCTCATGCCACACCCGGAAAATCATGTTGTGGTGCGTCAGCACCCCAAATTTCACCGGGGAGTAACTGGCGGATTGGGCCTCGCTCTATTCGAGGAAGGAGTGAGGTATGTCAGCAATTAGGGGATGTTCAGATGTCGTGCTTTCTCTCTCAGACAGAAGAACGGGTAAGGTGCGAGTCTCGTACGCACTGCCCGACAACACACGTCTGTTTCTGACAACAGATCGACTTTCGGCATTTGATCGCATCGTTGCCGTGGTGCCGTACAAAGGCCAAGTCCTGAATCAATTGTCTGCGTGGTGGTTCGAAAATACGCGACACATCATAAGGAACCATTTCATTAGTTGCCCAGACCCGAATGCAACCATTGGCCATGCAGCAACGCCGCTGGCAGTTGAAGTGGTTGTGCGCGGCGTGATGACAGGTTCAACCACAACGTCGTTGTGGCGTCAATACAGCAATGGCGCGCGACATATTTATGGCTATGACTTTCCTGATGGGCTAAAGAAAAATACTGTCCTGCCACAGATAATTATCACGCCCACAACAAAAGGTGAGAATGGCGGACACGATGAACCTTTGACATGCAATGACGTGGTCGCTCGAGGATTCGTGGACGCGGATGTTTGGGGTGTAGTTCAAAAAGCTGCATTAGAACTTTTTGCACATGGTCAACAAGTAGCCATGAAAGCCGGGCTTTTGTTGGCTGATACCAAGTATGAATTCGGACTGGCTTCTGACGGATCAGTCATGTTGATAGACGAGATGCACACACCTGACTCGTCACGGTATTGGGAACTGAGTACCTATGGCGAACGACTTGAGCGTGGTGAAGAGCCGGAGAGTCTCGACAAAGAACCAGTGAGGCTTGCTCTCGATGCCGTGGGCTACAACGGAGACGACGCTCCACCACTTCTCGACGACTCGATTATTTCGGCAACAACGAAGCGCTATGTCACGGCCTACACCCGTTTGACAGGTTGTGACTTCGAGCCAGGGGAATACCCAGTGCAACATCGTCTCGAAAAGATCTACCAAGGAACGGAGTCTCATGAAGCCCGAATGTAATTGTGACAGCGTGCTGTCAGACCGGTTACACGAAGAATGCGGCGTGATGGGAATATCGTCCCTCACCGAGGACGTTGCGCAGTTGGTCTTTTTCGGGTTGTTTGCTTTGCAGCATCGCGGTCAAGAGGCAGCAGGAATCGCAGTATCTGATGGGTCTCAGGCCCGCATACACAAAGCTGATGGTTTGGTGACTCATGTATTTACGCCTGCGAATTTGGCACCGTTGCGAGGTACCAATGGCATTGGTCATACTCGTTACTCCACCACTGGCGGCTCAGGTGCCCGGAACGCCCAACCATTTCTTGTCGAAACGGTCCATGGACCGCTAGCAGTTGCCCACAATGGCAACTTGGTCAATGCGCACGAACTTCGCTCTGAGTTGCTGGCTAAGGGTTTTGGACTGACTGCGTCATCTGACACCGAGGTGATGACCTTGATGTTGGCATCGGCTGGAGGTGCAACTTGGGAAGATCGGTTGGCCCGCACATTGTCGTCATGGACAGGTGCCTATTCGTTGGTGACATTGGTGGAAGATCGTGTCATTGCAGTGCGAGATCCGTGGGGCTTTCGACCAATGTCTGTGGGCAAATTGCCAGATGGTGGCTGGGCCGTTGCGTCAGAAACCTGTGCTCTGAGCACCTTGGGCTGCACCGAAGTGTCAGAAGTTGCCCCCGGAGAGATTGTGACACTCAAGCGAACCGAGCTTGCGCGCCGGCAAGCGCTGATGCCATCGGTGAAATCTTCACGGTGCACGTTCGAGTTTGTGTACTTTTCACGACCCGACTCGCAATGGGATGGCCTGAGCGTTCATGGTGTTCGCCAGCGCATGGGAGAACAGTTGGCGCGCGAATCATGTGTCGAAGCAGACGTTGTTGTTCCGGTTCCAGATTCGTCTATTCCTGCCGCGGTTGGTTTCTCTCGTCAGAGTGGCATCGAATACAACGATGGGCTCATTAAGAATCGTTACATTGGCCGCACTTTCATAGAACCAACAAACCTGATGCGCGAGCGAGGAGTTGCAATGAAATTCAATGCACTATCAGAAAATCTTCGCGGTAAGCGAGTGATTCTAATTGATGACTCATTAGTGCGTGGCACAACGGCCGGGCCTTTGGTGCAACTCATTCGCGACGCGGGTGCCACAGAAGTTCATTTGCGGATTACGAGCCCGCCGATCAAATACCCGTGCCATTTTGGAGTCGATATGGGTCATGACGATGATCTGATTGCGGCACATCTGAATCTCGGAGAATTGTGTTCAGTCGTGAAGGCTGACTCACTTGCGTTCCTGTCTCTTGATGGAATGATGAGTGCAGTGGGGCGTAAAGAGGGGTATTGCAATGCCTGTTTCACAGGGGTGTACCCGGTCGAAATTCCAGCACCCCGCCGTAAAGATTCCTTTGAGCAGGTTCTCGCATGAGCGCACCTCGTCAACTCACGGTGCTCGTTCTGGGCAGTGGTGGCAGAGAACATGCCATAGCTCACAGTGTTCAGCAATCGTTGCGGTGCTCACGCTTGTTGGTCGCGCCCGGAAATGGCGGAATGCCGGGTGAACAATTCTGTGTTGCAGTTGATGATGTCGCCGGGATTGTCTCATTGTGTGAGGCGGAAAAAGTAGATCTTGTTCTGATTGGGCCAGAGTTGGCGTTGGCTGTGGGTGTGGTGGATGCACTGTCAGCAATTGGGGTGAAGGCTTTTGGCCCCACAAAACAACTTGCTGAAATCGAGGCATCCAAGGTGTATTCACGGGAGTTGGCAGAAAAGTTAGGAATTCCTGGTCCTCGGTTTGCGAGTTTTGAAAAGGGCAATAGTGAGTCCGCAGTGTCATGGTGGACGCACTTAGGTTCGCCGGTGGTGGTGAAACAATCTGGTCTAGCGAGTGGCAAGGGCGTTGTGGTTCCAGAAAACGAATGTGAAACACACTCCGCCATCGTTGAGGCGTGTGCCATTGGCCCAGTGGTCTTGGAAGAAATGCTGCAAGGCCCTGAATGCTCCCTCATGGCGTTGTGCGATGGCGTCATTGCGGTGCCGCTGCCAATTGCTCAAGACCACAAGCGCATTGGTGAGGGAGACTCGGGTGCCAACACGGGTGGGATGGGTGCTTACGCTCCTGTGTCGGTGCCGTATGACATCGATGATCTTTCCGCTACTTTCATTCAGCCGATTATCGATCATTTTGCCGAGTTAGGAACACCATATAGAGGGGTCTTGTATGCCGGATTGATGCTGACAAAAGATGGCCCTCGGCTCTTGGAGTACAACTGTCGCTTCGGAGACCCTGAAGCACAAGTGTTGTTGTCTTTGCTCAGTACAGACTTGGTAGATCTCGCACTCGCGTGTGTTGATGGAACGTTGAGCGCTGCTCAGGTAAAAACAAAACCACTGAGTGCTCATGCTGTTGTCATGACGGCAGCGCATTATCCCGCAACACCTCGGTTGGGTGACCCCATCTCTGGGAGTGAATTCACTGATTTACACACCAATGTTTTCCATGGTGGTACGAAGAAGGAGAACGGATCCCTTGTTACCAATGGTGGTCGAGTCATGACAGTTGTTGGTATGGGGCCTGATCTCCGCTCTGCTCGTCGCCATACATATGCACGGGTCGGAAAGATCTCTTTTCCCGGCTCTTATTTTCGGCGAGACATTGGCTGGCGGGCACCTGCGTCGAGTTTGTTGTCGTATTCCTCTGCAGGAGTAAATATCGACGAGGGAAATAGAGCTGTCGATCTTTTGAAAGAGAGCGTGAAGTCCACAGTTACAGGCAGTGTGTTACGTGGAGTCGGAGCATTTGGTGGCGCCCTCGATGTCTCGTTCTTGAAAGAATTTGAGCAGCCTGTGTTGGTTGCATCGACTGATGGTGTGGGCACAAAAGTCGAACTGGCTGCGCGCACGGGGCGAGTGCGCGGTGCTGGCATTGACATTGTGAATCATTGCATCAATGATGTTTTAGTGCAGGGCGCACGTCCACTTTTCTTCTTGGACTACCTAGCTTCATCGCGCATCAACGCCGAAATGGTGGCAGACGTGGTGTCGGGGATGGCCGAAGCATGTGCGGCTGGTGGGTGTGTTTTGTTGGGTGGTGAAACTGCAGAAATGCCTGGTGTGTATGCGCCTGGAGCCTTCGACGTTGCGGGAACATTAGTGGGCATCGTTGACAAAAGTGATCTGCTTCCTCGCCCAACCGTTGCGGAGGGCGATATGTTGATTGGCCTGGCATCTAATGGGCCACACACCAATGGCTATTCGCTACTACGCAGCATTCTTGAATGGTTGCCGTTTGACGCTGTTCCACCACCGTTGACGCGACCACTTGTAGATGTATTGCTTGAACCACACCGCAGTTACCTCGATGTGCTGGGTCCGGTTTTGAAAGACCCCCGTGTGAAGGCTTTGGTACATATTACGGGAGGTGGGCTGCTGGAGAATCTTCCCCGCGTATTCCCTGAAGGAATTGCAGCAACAGTTGATATCTCCTCATGGCCAAAACCACCACTGTTTGAATTTATCGAAGGTTTGGTCAATTTAGAAACAGACGAGTTGTACCGCACGCTCAACATGGGTATCGGAATGGTAGTCATTGTTTCGTCAGGTGATGTCGCGGCCATCCGGGCCCTCCTAACTGAAGACACATGGGTGATCGGCACCCTGCATAAACAGGGACAAAACAAACCTAAGGTGGCATTGCAATGAAGGTACTTCGTCCTCGTCTTGTTGTCATGGTGTCGGGTAATGGCAGCAATCTGCAGGCAATCCTCGACGCGTGTGAGCAGGAATTGTTGCGCGCTCACGTTGTTGGGGTTGTGTCGAGTAAGGAAGGTGTACCTGCTATCGCTCGAGCAGTACGAAGCAAGGTGCCCGTCGTTGTCGTTGTACCAGTACCAAACGAGGCGCGAGCAGCGTACGATCTTCGACTGCGAGAGGTTGTGAAGGGATTCTGCCCAGACATCGTGGTTCTTGCTGGCTTCATGAGAATTTTGTCGAATAGCTTTTTGCAACAGTTCCCGTCACAAGTTGTCAATCTTCACCCAGCGTTGCCGGGAGAATTTCCAGGTACACATTCCATTGAGCGTGCGTTTGCTGAGTCCCGTGACAATTGGCGAACACACAGCGGTATTACGGTGCACTTGGTTCCTGACGAAGGAGTCGACACGGGGCCGGTCCTTGCGAGCGAAGTTGTACCGATTCATGCATATGACACACTCGAGTCATTTACAGCACGAATGCATCAGCGAGAACATTTTCTACTGGTACAAACACTCAACGATCTCTGTCGAAATTTCGTAGCTGGTCAAGAAATTGATTCTGCGTCATGAATCCATTGAATAACCAATTGTTTAGTCCAATTGAAGGGCTGACCTTTGATGATGTTGTCTTGGTGCCCGGATTCAGCGATGTGTTGCCAAGTGATGTAGATGTGTCGTCTCACCTGGTACAAGACATCACGCTCTCAGCACCTGTGATGTCTGCGGCAATGGACAAAGTGACAGAGGCTCCCATGGCGATCGCTCTCGCTCGACTTGGCGGCATTGGAATATTGCATCGCAACATGACGATTGCGGAACAGGCAAGCAATGTCTCACAAGTGAAGCGATCACAGGCCGGAATGATCACGGACCCGGTCACGCTCCCAGCGACAGCTACGTTGGCAGAGGCTGAAGCTCTGATGAATAAGTATCACTTTTCCGGTGTTCCAATTACAGATACAGATGGATTGCTTCTCGGAATTCTTACAAACCGTGACATCCGATTTTGCGAAGAGGCAGACTTTGCTGAGCCAGTGAGCGGCTTCATGACACGTACACCACTTGTTACTGCGTCCGTGGGTACGACTCTTGACGAAGCCCGCAGACTGCTACAAAAACACCGGATCGAGAAGTTACCACTTGTTGATGACAGGGGATATTTGCAGGGTCTCATCACGGTCAAGGACATTATGAAAGCTAGAGAGTACCCGCGGGCTACACGCGATAGTGGCGGGAGACTGCGAGTCGGCGCTGCCGTAGGTGTGGGCCCCGACCTAGAGGATCGTGTTGCGGCATTAATTCAGGCCGGCATTGATGTTGTGGTTGTTGATACTGCTCATGGTCACACTCAAGGAGTTCTGACAGCAGTACGACGCATCAAGTCAGCATGGCCAACGCTCGCAGTTATTGCAGGCAATGTTGTCACTGAGGAGGGCGCTGACGCACTTGCTGATGTTGGCGCTGATGCGGTCAAAGTTGGTGTGGGAGCTGGCTCCATTTGTACAACACGCGTAGTGTCGGGAGCGGGAATGCCCCAGTTGTCTGCTATTTGGCACACAGCACGACGAGCAGCGGCACGTGGCGTGTCCCTTGTTGCTGACGGTGGAATTACCTATTCAGGTGATGTGGTGAAGGCACTTGCTGCGGGTGCTCAGGTTGTGATGCTGGGCAGTTTGCTTGCTGGCACTGATGAAGCACCAGGAGAGCATGAATTGTTTGAAGGCCGTCGGTACAAGACGTATCGCGGTATGGGGTCGATTGGGGCTATGCAGGGCCTTGGAGCTGACCGCTACGGCAGTGCTCAGGGAAGTGTGCAGGGCCAACAAAAACTCGTACCAGAGGGAATCGAGGGTCGGGTTGCCTACTCGGGCTCACTTGGCGATGTGGTGTACCAATTACTCGGTGGGCTCCGATCCGGTATGGGGTATGTCGGAGCTGCCAACATCCGAGAACTCCAAGAAAAAGGTCGCTTCATGAAGGTCACAACTGCAGGACGCGAAGAGAGTCATCCTCATGACGTCACTATTACTCATGAGGCACCGAATTATCACTCGTAGGCACGAACTAACGCGTTGTCGCGCTTAGGTTCAGCAAGATTTGCCAGCCGCAGCAGAGTTGAACCTGTTTTCTCCTGAAATTCTGGCTGCCGCCAGTAATCTTTCACTGGATGACGCGGCATGCGGTATGAATTTCGCACCACATTTCGCTCCATCCCCCGCCTCCGTAGCTCAGTGGATAGAGCGACGGTTTCCTAAACCGCAGGTCGCAAGTTCGATTCTTGCCGGGGGCGCCAGATTGACAAGGCATTTCCCTGTTCGAGCAACGATTTGCGGGCTTGGGACTGCCAAGGGGATTCGTCAAGGTACGTCTTCTTTCGTTGAATTTCGGCGGTCAGCA
>Ga0169931_10002324_pt1 | contig 31058 bp, 25 predicted proteins | sample Kivu_15m_20L_FD_129675 | JGI IMG/M metagenome (GOLD analysis project Ga0169931, IMG submission 129675) | Freshwater microbial communities from Lake Kivu, Western Province, Rwanda to study Microbial Dark Matter (Phase II) - Kivu_15m_20L... | ecosystem: Environmental > Aquatic > Freshwater > Lake...
GTTGATAAGCAAGTAATAGCCTGTCATCTCGTCTAAGGGACGAGACGGGTTCGAGTCCCGTCCAGACCGCAAAGCTCTAAGAAATTAGAGCTTTTTTCATTTATATGTATACAGTTTATATTATAGAAAATCAATCAGGTATTTATTACAAGGGTGAATAGTATGTAATTACTTAGTTAACATAAGCTCTTTATAATGACATTCCAGTAAGAATTCAAATACCTCAAGTTGTCTCTTAGCAATAAATATACTTTCTCCCCAGGTATACAATCCATGTCCTTTAATCAAGTAAGCTCTAATATTTGGATTTTCTTTAAAATATCTTCTAAACTCTTCACTAAGTTGTTTAATATCCTGTGTATTATTAAAAATTGGAATGCCTATTTCTATATCGTGTGTATGTATTTCTCCTATACCTTTTAATACTTCATAAGAGTTTATTTTAATATTATTTTCGTAAAATCTAGAAAGTACTGTTGCATAGACAGAATGTGTATGTAAAATGCATTCAATTTTTGGTTCCATCTCATACAACACGGTATGTAACAAAGTTTCAGCAGAAGGTTTTATTCCAGTTTCACTTATTGGTTTTCCAAATATATCAATATTGATAAAATTATATTTACTGAATTTACTTTTATCTATACCTGATTTTGATACATAAATTTCGTTATTATTTTTAAATGAATAGTTAGTACTTGTGCCAGGTGACCAGCCTTTTTTATGTATGTGCTGTATTAAATTTGTTATTTCATTTAGTTTTTCATCAAATGTCATAAGTACTGTTTTGCATTTAATACAAATATAATCAAATAGAAAATTAATGGAATTGTAAAATAAAAGGCATCCATACGATCTATAAATCCTCCATGACCAGGTAATATATTACCAGTATCCTTTAATTTTAAACTTCTTTTTAACAACGATTCTATCAGGTCTCCAACTATTGCGCCTATAGATACAAATATAGAAATGATGATCCACTCATATAATTCAAAATGAAGATAGAACCACAGAAAATAAGAAACAATTCCCCAAATGAGAGTACATAAAAATCCAAATATAAGTCCCTCCTTCGTTTTGTTCGGTGATATTATTGGGAATATTTTATTCTTACCAAAATACTTTCCTCCCAGGTAAGCAAAAACATCATTTGCCCAAATCAACAACATTATTGCCATAATTAAAAATCTACCATCGAGTCCTTTTACTGATAAATGAATTAAAATGATAGTGGGTAATATGATATAAAGGTGCGCGTTTAATAAAAATCCTATATTCTGAAATGGTTTTGAATTATAGTCTCGCAATTCTATATAGTATGGTACAAAATATATGATAAGTAAAGGAGTTAATTTTATATAGTCTGTTAAAAAGCCAAACTTAAAAGAAATAAAAGCAATAATTGGTATTATTGAAATTAAAAGATAAGTATACTTTCTTATTAGAAAATTAATTCTCTTAGTCTCATTACTCAAAGTAATATCAAAATATTCATTCAGCATCAATACTGATAATAGTGTATAAAATATCAAAGAACTAAGGTTACTTAGTAATGTTGAAAGTATGATAACAATTCCAAAACTAATAGCTGTTATAGTTCTTGTTTTTAAGCTATCCATGAGTATTTTTTGCTATAAATAATTTTTTTCCATAGTATATCAATATTATAATGTTGATTGATATAATAAAAATTTGAAAAAGATAGTTAAGCTCTAATATTTCAATGTTTAAATATAACAATATAACTTGAAAGCAGTTGAATGTTAAATGTGCCAGTATACTGTAAATTAATCCATAGCTGTTAAATATGTAGCCCAATAATATACTAACCAGAATTCTTGGTATAAATCCCTCCCATTGGAAATGAAAAATACTAAATACAATTGAGCTAATTAATATGCTCAAAAAAATTGATTTAATTTCTTTATTTAATTGATATTGAATTATTTGTCTAAAAATTAACTCCTCTCCTATTGCTGCTAAAATTCCAACTAAAAAAAGATTTTGTAACAAGTCAAAAATACTTGACATATTCATCATATTAATTTCAAAAAATTTTGTCTGTGTAGAAATCCATGACTTTGGTATCATGTATTCATTACATTGTTGAATATATACTGCTGGTAATATGATTAAAATGCTGAATATGATTATTTGTGATATGTGTTGTATATTAATTTTAGCTTCGAAAATTTTATCTTTCTTAAATAAAACTATCAGTAACCCTGGTAATAAATACGATATAAAATGTGTTAACATGGCAGCAAATCTACCTATTCTAATTTTGTCAATGTTTTCTAATTTTTTCTGGAATAAATCTTGAAGGTTACAATTTTGAGATAATACAACAAAAATCTGGTTTCCCAATAATAGGAATATAAACCAAATAATAATGTATAGTATAATATTCTTAAACATGGTCGAGTGATTTTAATAAGATATCTATAGCTTGATCAATTTCTTCCATACTTATGATAAGAGGTGGAGCAATGCGCAAAGCAGAATCATTGAATAAAAACCAATCTGTTATCAAACCATTTTCCAAACATTGATTCATAGTTTTTTTAACAGTTTCAAAAGAATCTAATTCAACTGCAATAAGTAATCCGGCTGACCTAATTTCTTTAATTTTCGGATGTTTTAATTTAGTTAAAAATCTATTTTCTTTATCTTTTACTGATTGTATCAATTGAGCATAATCACGCTGTAATATTTTTATATTTTCAGCAGCTGCAGCTGCTGAAACTGGATGACCACCAAAGGTAGTTATATGTCCCAACACTGGGTTATAACTTAAGGTTTTCATTATTTCTACATTACTGATGAAAGCTCCGATTGGCATTCCTGCCCCTAATCCCTTGGCTAGTAAGAGTATATCTGGTTCTATATCATATTGTTCAAAAGCAAAAAAGGTTCCTGTTCTTCCACAACCTACTTGTATTTCATCTAATATCAAAAGAACATTCTCTTGAACACATTTTTCCTTTAATTTTTTAAGGTAGTTATTCTTCGGTTTCTCTACTCCTACTTCTGCCTTAACTGTTTCAGTGATTACTGCTGCTGTATCCTTATCAATTTTATTTAAATCCTCTACATTATTGAAGTTTATAAATTCTATATGCGGCAATAATGGTTGAAAAGCTTCTGTAAAATAAGTATCACTCATCAGACTTAAGGCACCTTGTGTGCTACCATGATATGATTTTGTTGTAGCAATAATTTTTTTTCTTCCTGTATATCTTTTTGCCAATTTCATTGCTGCTTCTGTTGCCTCTGTGCCTGAATTAACCAAATATATATTATTCAATTTTTCTGGTAAAACTTTAAGTAATTGAGATACCAATTCGACCTGAGGATTCAGCACAAATTCGCCATAAACAAGTGTATGTAAATGCTTATCAACTTGATTATGAATACTTTGTATAATTTCTTGATGATTATGTCCCAAGTTACTTACAGAGATACCTGAAATTAGGTCTATATATTTTTTATTGTTAATATCATATAGATATATACCATTTCCGTGACTTATTTCTAATATTTGTGGAGAATCACTAGTTTGAGCAAGATGTTTTAAAAAAATACTCCTTTGATTCATTTTATTTATTATTAATCTTTGTTTATGCTTGCAAATAACGGAATAAAACTGAAATCGACTGCTGTATTATCTCAAATAATTCATTCTGAAGATCATTTATCTTTTTCATTAGATCAAATTTATGATGAATGCATAATTAAAAATTCAAATGGAGATGGTATTCAAATTAACATACTTATTGATCATAGCAATGTGGCTGAGTATAAACAATTAGTTTTAGATGCTATACAGTTTGTTTCGTTACAATTAAATTTAGATTTTTATAGTTTGCATTTTGAATTAACAATATTCAAGTACAACAAAGCTATTTATAATTTGGGGTGTAAAGAATCCATATGGTCTGTTGTTGTAAGTTCTTTTTATAATTTTTATAAATATGAGATCAATAAACATTCACTAATTCAAGAAGCTCCTTTATTTCTGGATAAAAATGTTTTAGCTGCTTCATTAATGGGAACCTGTCAATTTTCACCCATCAATAAAACATCTTTTAGAATAAATCTACCTAAACCATTATTCTTTTTAATAATTAGTTGTAAGGATATCATGATTAAAAAAAACACCAATTTTTCATGCCTTGCTTCTTTAATTCATGGTTTTAGTACTTATAATTTTGATTTAATAAAGGATTCCTTTAATCTGATAGATTTAGAGATTCCAAAGACCCTTTCCGATTTATTTAATTTCTTAAATAATAATAAAGAGAAGTTATTAGGTATAAGTTCAAGATGTGATAATCAACTTATTCTCCTATTTAATAATTCTAACCATGTAGACGATATTATAGATGGCGCTACACCTTTATTACAAAATCTACAGAACTTATCTTTCATTAAATCCTCTTCATTATCTACAGAAGGTACTTATCTTTTATAAAGTTTCACGTGGAACATTATAATTTTGTTCCACGTGAAACTTTACCAAGAAATAAATGCGGTGTTTTGATCTTTTTTACAAATTAGTTTGGTTAATCCTTTTGAGGTAAAGCAATTAATGAAGTTTAATTGATTTTGATTTTCATCAATTAATAAGGTATTGAAAATTTTAATAGTCTTAATATTTTTTACTTGCTTAACTTCAAAATATAGAAAAATGGCAAAAAAATCATTTTTAGCCCCATTTTCTTTTCCTATATAAAGCATTTGCTTTTCTTTATTATTAACAAAAATTTTAAAATTCTTTTGAACATACTGTAATAATAAGTTTTCAGAATCCTTATTTTCTCTGTCTGTACCAATTTCTACCTTCTTTTTATAGTTATTTAGAATAGCTTGTTCTAAATCATCAGCAAATAGTTTTAGAGAAATTTCTAATTGTTGATTTTTTTTATTGTATCTAATTTCGGTATTACTTAAATAAATTGGGTGTATATTTATGGAGCTTTGGAGAAATAGAAGGAAGGAAATATAGTAGTGTAACATGATCTTATATTTATTGAAACAAAATTATGAATTTTAAATTTTATTACGAATTAGGTTGGCAACATATTACTGATTTAAATGGCTATGATCATATATTGTTTATCATTGCTATTAGTGTTTTATACCATGTAAAGGATTGGAAAAGATTATTGTGGATGGTAACAGCCTTTACTTTAGGGCATTCAATTTCTCTGTTTTTAGCTGTATCTGAAATAATACAATTTTCATCTTATTGGATTGAATTATTAATTCCAGTTAGTATTTTATTAACCTTATTGATTGACTTAAACAGGGTTGATCAACTGGATAATTATAACTCAGAGTTGAGTTTTCAACCTATTTCCTGGATTTATATCCTTACAATGTGTTTTGGGTTAATACATGGTTTAGGTTTTTCCAATTTTTTAAAAGAAAGTTTAGCTAGTGGTGAATCAATTTTATTACCCTTATTTGCTTTTAATTTGGGATTAGAAATAGGACAAATTATCATATTACTCATATATATGCTTATTAGCGGATTTTTTATTCATTTTTTAAACTTCAATAGAAAATCATGGGCTATATTTGTGATAGGTATTATTTTTGGAATTTCATCATTGTTAATTATTGAAAGAATATAAGTAATGAATTGTTTATCAAGTACTTATATTTAAATAATAGTAACTAGTTGATATACATAATTTAAATTTTCTGAGAATTAAGTATTTTTTATTATTCAATCATCTTGTTAGAATAAAAAATGCACTTTTTAAAATTAAAAGAATGAAAAAAATCTTTACGTTTTTATTGGTCCTTTTTTCTGTTTTACTTTTTGCTCAACAAAGAGGGTATCAAAAATTTAAACAATTAGATGAAGAGCTTCCAACTCCAAGTTCTTATCACAATGCTGCAGGTGCTCCTGGGCACAACTACTGGCAGCAAAAGGCTGATTATGATATTAAGATTATACTGGACGACCAAAATCAGAAAATTTCCGGTATAGAAACCATAACTTATTACAACAATTCTCCAGATCCGCTCAACTATTTATGGTTACAATTGGATCAAAATATATTTGATAAAAATTCAGACCGAGCAGTAACGCAAACGCAAAAAATTGATGTGAACAATACAGAAGCATTGTTTTCTATGTTAGATACCTTTTCGGGTGGTTTTATTATTGAAGATGTGAATAGCAAGGGTTTACCCTTATCCTATACTATTAATAAAACTATGATGCGAATTGATTTAAATCAGGTTTTAAAGCCTGGAGGACAAATCAGTTTTCAAATAAAATGGAATTATAAAATAAATGATGGTATAAAAACCAGAGCTCGTTGTGGGTATGAGTATTTTCCGAAAGATGATAATTATTTGTACAGTATAGCCCAATTTTATCCAAGAATGTGTGCCTATAATGAAGTAAGCGGTTGGCAAAACAAACAGTTCTTAGGAAGGGGAGAATTTACCTTAAGTTTTGGTGATTTTAATCTATATATTACAGTTCCTGATGGTTTTATCGTGGGGGCAACAGGTGAATTACAAAATCCAAAAGAAGTATTAACTAAAGAACAAATTTCTTCCCTGGAAAAAGCTAAAACTGCCAAGGATCCGGTTTTTATTGTGAATGCTGAAGAAGCCAAACAAAATGAATCTAAAAGAACAAAAGCTTTAAAAACCTGGCATTTTAAAGCGAATCAAGTTCGTGATGTAGCTTTTACAGCATCGAGAAAGCATATTTGGGATGCACAAGGAGTACAATTTGGTGATAGAAATGTATTGGCGATGTCATTTTACCCTAAAGAATGTATCGGATTATGGGACAAATATTCTACTAGAGCCGTAGTACATACGCTACATGTGTATTCAAGATATACCTTTGATTATCCATATCCAGTAGCAATTTCTAGTCATGCCAATTTTACAGGTATGGAGTATCCCATGATTTCTTTTAATTTCGGCAGACCAAGAGAAGATGGAACTTATGCAGAACGTTTAAAGTATGGAATGATTGGAGTAATAATACATGAAGTTGGTCATAATTATTTTCCCATGATAGTGAATAGTGATGAGAGACAGTGGACCTGGATGGATGAGGGCTTGAATACGTTTTTACAATATCTTACAGAAGTAGAATGGGAACGTGATTATCCACACAGAAGAGGACCTGCAGAAAATATTGTCGAATATATGTCAGGAGATCCGAAAGGACTAGAACCCATTATGACAAATTCAGAATCTCTCATTCAGTTTGGTAACAACGCCTACGGTAAGCCGGCAGCTGCTCTTAATATATTAAGAGAAACCATTATGGGAAGAAATTTATTTGATCACGCATTTAAAGAATATGCTAACCGTTGGAAGTTTAAACATCCTACACCGGCAGATTTTTTCAGGACAATGGAAGATGCCTCTGGTGTAGATTTAGACTGGTTTTGGAGAGGTTGGTTTTACGGAACAGACCATGTAGATATCAGCATTGATAAAATCAAGTGGTATAGATTGAATACCTACCAAACTGAAAAAGAAATGGCTTTGGTAAAAGCATGGGACGCGAGAGATCAGCCTAATATTTCAGAGTTGAGAAATAAAGAATCCGTCAAGGAAACAGTAATGGAAAAATATCCTCAGCTTAAAGACCAATATAACGATAGAGATCCATACCGTATAAGCGAAGAAGATAAAAAACAAAACAATCAAATCAGATCTAACTTGAGCGACAGAGAAAAGGATTTAATTTCCAAAGAGCTGAATTATTATGAAATACAATTTAAAAATATTGGTGGTTTGGTGATGCCATTGATTCTTGAATTTACCTATGTTGATGACTCAAAAAAAATAGTATATATTCCGGCTGAAATATGGAGATTGAATGCTGAAGATGTTTCTAAAGTATTTATCTCGGAAAAGGAGATTAAAGAAATTGTTTTAGATCCATATTTTGAAACAGCAGATACAGATAGAAATAATAATTATTATCCCCCAAGGATAAAACCAAGTCGTTTCGATATTTTTAAAAGTAGAAATCAATAAATCAATATAAAATTTTACAAATTATTAATTAGATAAGTTTTTACAAAATATTATTTTTGTGAAAACTTATCTAATGGGTGATTTATTCCAGTTTGCCTTATTGGCATTTACCAGCTTTTTTACAATTGTAAATCCTTTTAGTACAATGCCTGTTTTTCTGACCATGACCTCAGAATTAACAGAAAAAGCCCAAAGAGCAACTGCAAAGAAAGCTGTTATAGCTGCTTTTATTACCTTATTGGCATTTGCCTTTTCCGGTCAGTTCATTTTTCAATTCTTTGGTATTTCTACTCATGCCTTTAGGATTGTAGGTGGAATCATCTTTTTTCAAATGGGCTTTGATATGCTGCAGGCAAGATTGACAAGAGTTAAAGTCAGCCAGGAGGAGGTGAAATCTTATGTAACAGATATTTCCATAACACCTCTTGCCATTCCAATGATATGCGGACCAGGTGCCATTACCAACAGTATAGTCATGATGCAGGATGCAAGGGATTTTAGTTACAAAATGGTATTGATACTTAGTATATTAATAGTAATGTTAATTACTTATTTTGTCTTATCAGCATCCTCAAAAATTTCCAAAATACTTGGCGAAACAGGCAACAAGGTGTTACTGCGCTTGATGGGATTGATTGTAATGGTAATTGCGGTGGAATTTTTTATAAGTGGTTTAAAACCTATAATTCAAGATATTTTAATGCTTTCCAAAACTTAAATCCTGTATTAACTTAGAAGATAACTCAGGAATATTTTTTCTGTTAATTAAAAAAGTAGCAATTCCAGCAAACTCTGCAAATATCTGATGTTTTTCCATTGCACCTTGCAGATAACCAGCACCGGAAGATCCTCCCGTACCAGATCTTAAACCGATCATTCTTCTTACCATAATAATATGCTTGTGTCGGAAAGAAGCCATAAGTTCGTCAATTTCAAGAATTAAACTTAGAATACGATAAGGGCTTTGCAGCATGGGATATTGCCTGTATAGGTTGATAAACAGTAAAGACTGGGCCGCTTTATGAGATAATCTGTACGATCTGTTTTCTTCTTTCAGGAAGAAATCGTCAAAACTTTGAATTTGTAAATTCTTATAATCAGATTCGCTCAGGTTTTCGGTATAATGTTTTTTATAATTGTTTATAAATTCTTGATCATCAATCCAATAGGTATGAGATAAAAAGGGAATTCTACTCAACCATTTATCTAATAATTCAAACATAGAGGGTAGGGTTTCCGCTTTTTCAATTTCTTGAATATGTTCTTCTCTTAATTGTTTTTGGTAATATTTTTGTTCAAATCTATGATCCATTTTCAAACCCAGTCTTGTTTCCAAAATTCTAAATTGAAAACTTTGAAAACCTGAAGCTGGAGTAAGTAAGTCTCTAAAGTCCAGAAAATCCATAGGTGTCATTGTTTCTAAAACCTTGACTTGAGCAACCAACAGTTTCCATATTTCAACAACCCTTTCCAGTCGATGCGCCACAAGAGGAATCGATTCGCTGTTATCATTTATTTCCTTAGAATTTAGTATTTGGAAAACAGAGTCGAATTCATAACTGATTTGTTTGAACCACAGCTCATAGGCTTGATGAATAATTATAAAAAGCATTTCATCGTGGGCTTCAACATTTTGAGCAACACTTTCAGGAAATTGTGCATTCAGAATCTTATCCAAGGCTAAATAATCTCCGTAATATTGTTCTTTACCAGTGTAAGAGTTTTTCATTTTTCATTTTTTATGACAAGAAAGAAAAAGGCATTCGGCTTTGTTAAAACAAACCAGTTAGTACCAAATTTCTCACAAGATAAGTTCTGAAATAAAATAAATCAAAAAAATAGAGAGAATCTATATCAGTTCTCAATGACAAAGGAACAGCTGTGTTTATTTCCGTTTATATAAACAGTAAGAAAATAAAACCCCTTATCCAAAGAACGAACACTCATTTGTTGCCTGGAAATAAGATCAACAGATGGTGTACAATCAACTCCCAAAACATTTGTTACCTTTAATTGAAAATTTTCAGGTAACTCTTGAGCAAGATAAAGGACATCTTTGGTAGGGTTTGGATAAATTTTCAGCTTGTAGGAAGATGTATTATCTTCCAAAACAGAGGTATAAGGAAGCAATTGAATACAAATATCTTCGGTTTCACCATTATCAATGACAGAACAGAGCGTCGGAAAAGCAGCATAGCGAAGAGAAACGCGCAGAACAGAATTTATTGTTTGAACATCTTCTGGGATATAAATAGCCGTTTGTAAAACACTATCATTAAAACTACTTTGAAGCAATAATTCATTCCAATCATTAAAATCTAAATCATTGTTAAAATCTGCCCAGATCCTCAAATTTTGTTGATATACATTCCCTTGTTTAATTTCGACAGGATATGATCTGCCAGCTCTAAGACGAAGTTGATTTGTATTGTGAAATAGGTATGAATTGGATTGTGATAGGTATTGAAATGTATCAATCTGAATAGATCTTATAAAATCAAACTGAGATTGAATCCCTCGCATATTACAATAATTCGGCGCTGCGCATTCATTACAGCCATCTGTATAAAAAGTATAAACCGGGCTGAACAAACTATAGGTACTATCACAATTTGTACGGACTTTAAATTCGTAAGAACTACAGGGAAGCAGATTTGAAAGTAAATAATTTGTACTACTGGTATTGATTATATTCCATTGTGCCTGACCTGATTTTCTCCACCAGACTTGAATCGGATTTGATTGATTTTGCCAATATATCCTGTGACTAAAAGAACTGATGGATTGATTTGAAATGAATCGGGGAATTTCACAACAGTTTAAAGTTAAAAACTGAATTTCAGACCAGGCTGAATTAGTTCCGGTACAGGATGAGCGGTATCTACACCTGTAGTTTTGGCAAGAATTTAAATTAGTGAAAAGAACAGAATCATTTTGTGTAAAGAAATATGAAATCAATTGACTTCCTTGCCATAATTCAATTTCCATAGAATCCGCCTCATAGGCAAAACAGAATAAAGACTGATTATTGGTAAGGATTTCACTGCTTCTGAGTATAGGCACAAAACAACTGTCTATTTTGCATGAATCTTTGATTTGTCTTATGAATTGATTCAAATTGAGCATACCACCGCTTTGACTGAGGTTTTGTAGAGAGGACAGGGGTTTTACCGTTTGTAATAATTTTGATTTGAGGTAGATTTGAAACAATTTTGGATATTGATAATAAAATTGCAATTGTTGAATGCAAAGTTGATTAAAAGCAAGAGCAATGGCACCACTAACATGGGGGGCGGCAGCTGAAGTTCCGCCAAAACTTCCATAATTTGAAAAGCTACAGGTAAATATACCATCTCCTGGTGCAGCCAAATCAACATTTTGCCTACCAAAACCACCTGACAGCAAGCCAAATTTATTAATATTGGTTACGGAAATAAGGTGTTCGGAAGGGCAGGTTGTTGGCAAATCTCCCATAATGTCTATATCTAAAGCATTATTAGTTGTTGAAGCAACATTAATAATTCCATAAGCTGCCAGTGTATCATAAAATGAACACCAAAGAGGGGAAGAGCTGGCTTGCCCGTTGTTGATTCCCCAGGAGGCATTTGTAGCAACAATAAAGGCACCTTTTTTCCCATAGCTTTGTAAATAATCTTTTTTTTGTTTCAGGGCATAACCATAGGCAGCAATTACATTAGCCTCTGAAGTATTAAAATTATTTCGAATTAAAAGAATTTTGACATTCCAGTTGACGCCAGTTACCCCCAAATTATTATTTCCTCTAGCGGCACATATACCCGAAACGGGTGTACCATGACCCCCAGCACCATTGGAACCAATATTATCGTTTAGAAGGTTTGTATTCCAACCCCAATAGTCGTCAGTATAACCATTCTGGTCATCATCAATTCCATTTGATGGTATTTCATCACGGTTGATCCAAATTTGATCTTTTAAATCAGGATGAAGTACATTGATACCATCATCAATAATGGCAATGACGATACTGTCTCCCAAAATCGTATTAGCTCCCGAACCTAAGCTCCAGGCACTGTCTGCGTCGATATCTATATCAGTGATACCACCACTCTGACCCGTATTGATATATTGCCATTGATTCGGGAAAAGGGGATCGTTGGGAATGGTAGACCTCAACAAAACAGCTTTATTTTTCTGAAATCTTTTAATTTTTTCATTTTTTGAGAAAATATATGCGAGACTATCAGCCCTGTCCGAAGAACAATCACAGCGAATCAGCCAGTAGTCAAAATCCGGAATCAACCTACTTTTAAAGCGGCAAAGGAAAAAAGGGTCTAAAGAATCAAGAAAGGGGAGAAGTTGACCCTCATCTATTTGTACAATATATTCATTGTCAATAGATTCATAATTTTGAGCATATGAAAAAAAAGGAAGAAGGGTTATGAGAAAAATAAACCTTAAGTATCTCATGAAAGGATTTATTAGAATATAAAACTAATAAAAAAAAGGCCGCGTCATAAAGACGCAAGCCTTAAAGTCACCCCAATTAAAGCTCAAACTTATGAAACAAAATTGAAATCTTGAAATAAATTCATGATAAAATCTAAAAAAGAATCAAAAAAACTATTCAAACCTAAATAGTTGAGAATTAATTTTTTATGTGAAAAAGCAATATTTTTAGAAAAGTCCCGGAATTTTCAATAAAATTCCATTAGAACCACCAATAAAGAGATCTTGCTGATAAAAAGCTAAAGAATAATAATTTATCCGGGGTAAATTTTGAATTGGAACCCAGGATTTCCCCCCATTTTTTGTAATCCAAACTGCGCCGTTATTTCCAATTACGAGTCCGCGATCTTTATCTATAAAATGAATTTTATTCCACATTTTGTCATCATTAAAAAAAGTATTGGCTGCGCTGAGTTGTTTCCAATGATTTCCACCATCCTCTGTTTTGTAGATGGAACCAAAATTGCCACAGACAAAACCTGTATTGTCATCAATAAAACTCAGGCCCGTAAAAAAATCGCCCCTAAGGTTAAAGGATGACCAACTGTTTGCCAGATCATTGCTTCTTAAAACAACACCATAACCACAACTCAACAAGCTTTTGTTGGGTAGTTGAATAATCTGTTTCAATTCATTGGAAATGGTATCAACCGTCAGATTGTTGGAAAAAGATTGATGTATAATTCCCTTACCATAATTTTCACCACCCACTTTAACAAAACTGTCTGTGCCCACCTGTATAAAAGAGTGAAAAAATTCCCATCCGGGATTCTGATAAATGTCTGAAAAATTAAGAGCATCGCCTGAGTATATCACTGAATTTCCTACAGATAAAAAGTAAAAACCTTGGCTTGAATAACTAATATCAACTAATCTTTGGTTACAATTAAAACGCTGGTCGAAGCTAATATTTTGTGCAGAGCTTATCCAAACAGAACCTGTGCTGTATCTATTCCCACAGGACATGACAAGACTGTCGTTTTGTATTTTGATTTGATTTATGTCCTGAGAGCTGCTTAGGGCATAGCTTGTGAAATCCACAGAAATAGGATTTTCTTTTTCACAGGAAAAAAGAATTGAACAAATGAGAATGTAGAATAGAAGTCTAAAAGCCATATTTATCAATGAGGTAAATCAATGAACTGATACCTGCAGCACCGAGCTCAAGTTCTCTTTTATGAACATTTTCAAAGGTGTCATTGACGGTATGGTGATAATCAAAATATCTTTGTGAGTCGGGTCTGTAACCATAAAGAACAACATTTTGACTTTTTAGCGGACCAATATCGGCGCCAGAACCTCCGGTTACTAATTCATAGAATCCATAAGGTGCAAGGATTTCTCTGTATTTTTGAGTTTTTTTGTAAGCGTTGGAAAGAATATCTGTATTGGCGTCCATTGAAAAACCTCTTGGGCTATGTCCACCGCCATCAGATTCTATGGCAGCAATATGTTTTTCATTTTTACTTTTAGCTTCATCTGCATATTTTGTTCCTCCTCTAAGTCCATTTTCCTCATTGGCAAAGAGAACACAACGAATGGTTCTTTTCGGTTTGTACCCCATTTTTTTAAAAGTACGCAGCACTTCCATGGATTGAACACAACCGGCTCCATCATCATGTGCTCCTTCTCCTAAGTCCCAGGAATCGATATGTCCCCCAACGGCAATGATTTCATTGGGAAATTCAGATCCTTTGATTTCACCTATGACATTGTAGGTAATTTGGTCGGGATATTTTTTACAGTCCAATTGGAGAAAAACCTTTGTATTGGGATCTTTAGCCAGTATTTCACTTAGGTTATTTGCGCTTTGTATTCCGATACCTACAGCAGGTATCTCATTACCTGAATCAAAAATAGTGACGCCGGAATGAGGAACATCATCTGCTTTGAGTGTTAATGAACGAACAATTGCTCCAAGGGCTCCTTTCTTGGCCGCTATATTAGGACCCATGGTTCTCATGGCTCCAGCTTCACCATAGGCACTAAAGGTAGATATTTTGGTAGGGTCCATAGGTTTGTTTAAAAACACGATTTTACCCTTCACTTTAAAGTCACTCATTTTTTCGAGTTCAGAAATACTATTGACTTCAATCACTTTTGCTGAAATTCCGGTAGAAGGTGTTGGAGCGGAAAATCCCAAAGCGCAAACTTGAAGGGGAGTTGAACCCACAACGGCAGAATTGATAATTTTACACTCTGCTACATTACCTCTTCTCCAGTAGGGAACCTTTACTTCTTGTAGCCATACCTTGTCACAACCTATACTATCAAGCATTTGTTTGCAGTATTCTACAGCAGCAGCACCGCCGGGTGAGCCAGCGATCCGATGTCCTACATTTTTACATAAATAGCGGAGCCATTCGTAAGAAGATCCTTGACTTAAAACAAAATCAAAAATATCCCCTACTTTTTCAACATCTTCTCTTTCATTATCTTGTGAAAAAGCAGATTCCATAGGACAGAGGGCTAACAGTAATAAAAACAAGTAAAATCGAGTCATAATTATAAAAATAAGAAGATACAAGGTTTTTTATCAATTTCGGGAAGGGGCTTTTTTTGCCAGTCTTTCACTTTCCTGCTTACAATATATTCATTTTCACCAGTAATATCTACAGCAAGGCATAAAACCGTTTCTGCTTGTAAAAATTGTAATAAGTCTTTTAAAAAACGAATATTACGATAGGGTGTTTCTATAAATATCTGTGTTTGTTTATTTTTTTTAGCGATTTGCTCACAAAAAGAAATTTTCTTTTTCCTTTCTTCTGTTGGAATCGGGAGGTAACCGTTAAAACAAAAATTCTGTCCCTGCAGGCCGGATGCCATTAAGGCAAGAAAAATAGAAGAGGGTCCGATCAAGGGGACAACCTGAATATTTTGTTGATGGGCAGCTGCAACTAGTTCTGAACCAGGATCAGCAATAGCCGGGCAACCTGCCTCAGAGAGTAAGCCAATATCCTGACCTTCTTTGGCTTTAGCTAACCAAAGTGAATAAGGGTTTTCACTTCCATGTTTGTCTAATTCTACCAGTTCAAGTGATTGAAGATCGTGATTGAGTTGAAGCTGTTTTAGGTAAGCTCTTGCTGTTTTGGCCCGTTCAACAATAAAAAAACGGATATTTTTAATCTTAGCAATATGCTCAGCTGGTAAGGGTATAAAAGAATTTTCACTTAAGGGGGCAGGAATTAAAAAAAGTTTACCAGACATTTGATTCATTTGAGAATAAAGATAATTTCAATACTGAAAAAACCCGAGAAATTCTCGGGTTTTTATTCAATAGGAATCAATCGTTTCTGTATGTAAATGATCTGTGTTAAGGAACAATTTGTACCAGCTGTGGTTCATCCCATTGTCTATACTCTTGGCTGTAATATAAAAATATGGACGATGCGGGAGATTCATATGAACCGGGAATATCTGCTTTTAAGTCAAATGCGATGTTCTTGATTTCATTGGCTTTAAAATGTTCGAAATGTAGAACCAAATACCCTTGAAAAATTTCGTAATAATCAAAATATCCCTGATTTTTTAAATCTTTTAATTGTTCCAGTCTAAGGCTTAGACCTGCAGGTATTCCAATCATGGCCATCACAATGGGTTGACTTTTGCTGGATTGATTAGTTAACTTTGTTTCCATACGGATGTTTTCTCCCAGTCTGATGGATTTCTGATTCATTTTTGTTTGGATAAGCATGTCACATTGAGTGCTGTTTGCAGGAATTCTGGCGTGATAGCTCAGTTCGATTTCATAGGGCAGGGCATGAGAGCATTTTTCAAAGACGACCTTAAGTTTTTGTTTTCCATTTTTAAAATAGCTACTCAGGTCGGGAATTTCAAATGTTTTTTGATCTGCCTTATATTCCAGACTGAATATTTTTTTATCGTCCAACCAAAAAGTACAGCTACCAGCTTCCGCCGTTTTTTTACTGTTTTTAGCGTATTCAAGTAAGGCTTTTAATGCCAGGACTGTACCTTGGGTAGATCCATATCCAAAGTAGTTTTTACCTTTTTGTAAGAATTCGCAGGCTTTTTTATTTTCAAGTTTAAATAAGCCGGATTTCATAAAAGCAAGAGCGGCCAGTGCTGTGGTTTCTATTTGGAGAGCAGCACCTGTAGAATTTACAACAGAAACCGTGTTACCTTGAAAAGAGCCATCTGATTTTTGAAATGTACTGAGTTGCTCTACAAGTGGAATCGCTCGATTGTCATTCAAATTCAACAAGGTATTAGCAACCAAAGCCATTGTGTAAGGGTCTTTTGATTCCAAAGCCATATTATAGGAATAATTTACCTCTTTTAGTATGCTGTTTTCAAGTTTTGATTCTGAAAGAGCCCAAACTATATAAGCATCTGTTATTTCAGAACTTGCCCAGCTGTGCAGGCAGTTTGGATTTTTTTTCCATGAGCCTTTTCCATCTCTTCTTTCCAACAACCATTTCTGTGTTCTTGTAATTAGGTTGGGATCAACCTCAAAAACTTCAGACATTTCAACAAATTGCATCAACCCATATGCTGTAAGTGCTTCGTGAGCCGGATCTCTTCCCCACCAATCAAAACCACCTCCTTTCGATTCATAACCTAAAAGGCGGCTATATCCTACTTCGAGAAATTGTTTACAATTCTGCGCAATGCTTGGATTTAGCGTATTGGTCTCTTTCATATACTGAAGGGCCAAAATATTAGGATAATTGGTACTAGATGTTTGTTCAAAGCATCCACTGGGCATGCGTAGCATCTGATCCAGGCCATTCAATACCTGATCCAAGGTGTTGGGTATTATTTTAGCCCTAACTTCTACAGAACCTTCGATTGGATTCATGAAATTAAGATCATATTGGGCCTCTAGGGCATCATTAGAAATGACCCTTCTTACAGGAAAACCACGGGATCTAACTTTGATCGTTGTTTTCATCTTATCCACCAGGCCTTCTTTTGACTGAAAAGAAAGTAAAATAGTTCCTTGTTCTGTGCTGTGTTTTGTTTGAGCAGTAATGTATATTGTTTTGGCGCTCAAGGGTTCTATCTGAATATTTTGTGAGCTTGCTTCCTTCATTTGTAGAAAAGCGGGTAATTCGCAGTCGAGATTTCCTGAGATCAACTGTTCGGTATTGTTGGAAATGGTTACAGGGATGGATACCCAATCATCAGAGAGTAGTTCTGTTGGAATTTTTGCATCAATTGCCAGGGGAAGTTGAATGAAAAGATCTTCCTCGGCGTGAACAGGTGTACCTTCCTGACCGATTCCCTCCAAAATAATTTGGAAAGATGTCATCTCATCGGAGGTAAAAAATTCAAACTCAGCCTTGCCTTGCGCATTTGTTTTTAAATTCGGATTCCAGAAAATGGTTGATCTAAAATCTTCTCTGACGGGTGAAATTACATTCGTTTTGTAGGAAGGAACATAGAATGACTTGGAAAGATAATAGCGACAGCTGTTTACTTTTTGAATTATTTGGTCCTTGTTTAGATTGGGAACGGGTGCTCCCATTTTCAAATCTTCCAGATTGAAGGGCATTAAATTGATTTCTTCTTTGTCTATTTTACCAGCAGATTTTTCTTTTTTCTGTTCAAGTTTTTCAATTTCTTTTTCTTGAGCAACAACTTTGTCTTTGAAAACAACATCATTTTGGAAGGCTACACCATTTTCTGCCATGGCAGGAATGTTTTCACCCTTCATTCTGTTTCTGATATTTTTAGATACGATTTGAACTTCCTCAAGTTGTATCTGTTCGAGTTCCAGAACTACCTCTGCTTTTGAGTTTGAAAGGATTTCTTTGCCCTGAATAATTTTGGATTGGTATCCAAGATAGTCAAACTGAATGTAGTCTGCATTTTCAGGAAACTTAATATCAAAATTTCCCTTGTCGTCTGTACTAAATACATAGGTTTTTCCTTGAGCCCAAACTGTAATTTTTGAAAAGGGAAGAGGTTCTTTTCCTTTGTTCAGAAGAATACCGGCATATTTTTTTGCTTTGAATAAACGCAACTGTATTTTATCATTGTATTCGCTTAATGTTTGATTTTCAGAATACATTAGATCAAGGGAGGCACTCAATTCCACAGGTTGATACAAATTTGTATAAGCAACAGAGAATGACCCGTCAGCCTTGCTTTGACCATAGGATTTTCCATTGATTTGAATTTCAACATGAGGCAAATACTTTCCATTTACATCTACCACCTTACCTGCAAAAACAGCTTTCTCCTTGGAATAAGCGGGTGAATTTTTAGCATTTTCACTCAGTTGTTTCCATGTAAATTTTCTCCAACCCTGGGTCAGCATCAGATGGTCCAAGGCCAGACTTCTATCTGTTTGTGGTTTTTCTCTACCCGGATTGTCTTCTGAATCAAAGTAAAAATTGGGTTCTTCAATATATCCTTTCAAGGGGCTTTCCAAAAGCAGGTAAGATAATATCTGTCCTTGTTTGTCTTGAGCAAAACGCAAGAGTTTTTTATCGGTAACGCTGGCAGAAAAAGGCATTTCAACAGGTTCTCCTCTTTCATTATGTATTTGTACCTGTACTTTTACTTTTTCCCTCGGCAGATATTTTTCTTTGGAAGGTTTTATTTTCACCTGAATTTTTTTGTGAGGATTAACAAAGACTAATCTTTCAGATCTTGGTTGTTTTTGTGCGTCAAATACAGTAATTTGTACAATACCAATGGGGAAATCGGAACTGGGAATCCGAAGGGGATTTACACCCGGAATCAATTGGATGGCCTGACTAAATCTGATTTTATCATTTGATTTTACCACGACAAAGGCCTCTGTACTGTAATCAGAAAGTATATCCGTTTGGATTTCTGTTTTGTTATTTCCCCTCACAGCAAGGCTGATTGCCTCTGTTTGAACTTCAGGAAGCTTGATTTCAGTAGCAGCTAAATTTTTAATTTTGGCCAGATAGGTTTTGCCTTTTTTGGGTGTAAAAGTAAAACTTCCCATTCCCATATGATAAGATTGAATCTCTTGTATAAAGCTTCCCCCTTTTTCATAAATTTCTGCTGTAAAATCTGCAGCCAAACCTATTTCATTGACGGCCTTAAAGGCAACCTTATTTTTTAGATTGGCAATGAGCTGTCCGCCTTCCGGGAAAAACTGCAAATCAATTTTTTTACCCGATACTGGTACACTCTTAGCAATGGATTCAGTCATTCCTTTATAGGGAACTAAAACCTGAAGCAGTGTATTTTGAGCTGTGGCGTTCTCTGGAAGCGTAAAGCTGATAAGATAAGCTCCCAAAGAATTGGTTTTAATTGTTTTTTTATACAATTCCTTTCCCTCAACAACAAGAGAGTAGGTGGCTTCCTGATTTTGTAAAGCTTGATTTTCAAGTGATTCCAAGTAAAGTGAAGCATTGACAATTGTTCCCGGCAGGTATGATTTTTTTTCAAAGTTGAGATCTAACAACAAATGAGGGAGGATTGGCTCATGAATGGTGATCTCTCTTTCAAAAGAACTATTTGTATTTTTTTGCCAAAGTGTATAGGCTTTTAATTTATACTTTCCTCCCTTGCTTTGGCCAGGAATGCTTATATCTCCGGACACTCTACCTTCTTTGGCGATTAAAACAACTGATTTTTCGATGGCACCGGCAGGGTTTATAAATTCTACATAGACGATATCACTTAAAAATTCAGAATACAATCGTCCTGAATTTCTGATATAGCATTGAAACCAAATGGTTTCACCGGCACGGTACAGTGTTTTGTCATAGTGAAGGTAGACCGTTTCTTCTGCCGTGATTTGATTATATTTTTCGTGTTTTTCAAACAATTCTTTGAGAAAAGGATGGTCTGATAAGAGACTCGTGGGTTGGTATATTGCCCAGCCCATGCCCAGAACAAATAAAAATCCCAAAAGGAATAATGATTTTAAAGCATATGTTTTCATAATAATGAGTTGAATGATGAAGAAAAGGAAGCTTCATACATTCAGATGTAATTTGAATCAAAAGGGTTGTTTGGAAATCAAGATTTAATAAGTTAAAATCTTGTTAAACTGTTTTTCTTTTTAATTCAAACAAAGTCACCTCGGGTAAAATACCCACCCGACCAGGAAAACCAAGAAATCCAAAACCGCGATTAACATACAGTTTCTGACTTTTCTCTTCATATAATCCGGCCCATTGTGGATAACGCCATTTTACTGGGCTCCATTTAAAACCGGGAATTTCAATTCCCGCCTGCATGCCATGTGTATGACCGCTTAGGGTGAGGTGTACTTTTTTAGAATGATTTATAATTTGTGCTGTCCAATGGCTGGGATCATGAGACATAAGTATGGTGAAGGCGTCCTTGTTTGCTTCTTGAAAGGTTTTATCCAAATTACCTTTTTTCGGGAACGGACCTTTGCCCCAGTTTTCGCAACCGGAAAGATTTATTTTTTCGTTTTCTTTTTCAATCTGTACAGTTTCATTTCTTAAGAGAGTAAATCCCATTTTCTTTTGGTGTTCAAACAGGGCTCTCATATTGTCGTCGTCTTCAACATCTGCTTCCCAGCGCCAATGCGGACCATAGTCGTGATTTCCCAATACTGAAAATTTACCATAGGGTGCCTTGAGCTTTTCAAATAAGGGAATGAATGGTTCTATTTCTTTTGCATTGCTGTTTACCATATCACCTGTAAATAAGATAAGGTCAGCATTTTGATCTTGAACGAGTTGTAATCCTTCAGCAACTGATTGGTATGAGTCAAAACTTCCGGAATGGACATCAGAAATTTGTACGATTTTAAATCCATCAAAAGCTGCTGGTAAATCTTCATCTATGATATCAATCTTGTGCAGGGTATAGGCATATTTTCCTCTCGTAATACCGTACAAAAAAGAAAAGAAAGGAATGGCCGCAATACCCAAACCTATTTGACTAATGAAAATTCTTCTGGAGGGCCAGCCTTGTTTTGAATTTGTGATTTGTCCAAAAGACCATTGTATAATTCTGCTCAAATCTTCTAATAGCCAAAATACAGCGAAAAACAGCTTGGTAACAAAAATAGTAAAGACAAGACCCACAAAAAAATTGGCGACCCATTTGTATTCGTGTAATCCTCCCATTAATAAATTCCTTTGGAGCATCATGAATCCAATGGGGGTGATGATAATCAGCCAGTACCCCCATTTATACCAAAGGGGAACTTTTTTAAAAAATATTTTACCGCTTTGAAATAAATAAAGTTCAAAGAGAAAATACAGGGCCCAAAAAGCAATAATAAAGAGAATTCTAGCGACCATAGTTTTAGTTTGATGAGCTGATCATCATTGTTTCATTTAAAATAATTTGCTCCTGGGTATATGTAATTTGAAGAAGAAAGGGTTTTTCCAAAATCACCTGATGTTCTCTCCAATATAGAAAGTCAAAACGTAGCAAAAGGTTTATGGTTCTCTGACCTTTTTCTTTCGTCATATTGATTCTTTCAGTTGTATATTCAATATTTTGCCAGGGTTTGGGGCGAATTTTGTGGTGAAGATAATAATCAATAATCAATAGCTCTTTAGCCAGTGGATTATCAAAATGTAAAGAAAGGTAATCATAGAAAATTTGATAAATATCTTCCAGTTTGGCATCCAAGAAAGAAAATCTTCCCGAAAAAAATTGACCCAGGGATAGTAAAAAGGGAGAAATTGTAGTCTGAGTTTCGATATATAGTAAACAATTTTTAGCTCTGGCCTTGTTCCAATAAATTTCTAAGACCTGCTCCAGTAATTCAAACTGATGTAATTCACTTTTGCTCAGGTACTTACTTTCGATCAGTGAGTAGGGAGGGCTCTGGGAGAAAACAAAACCATGCTCTTCTTTGTCACGCAAGGGAGTGCCTTTAAGCAATTTTAAAAAACCAAGTTGAAGTTCGGGTGGATGTAGAGCAAAAACTTCATTTATACTGTAACAAATATCTTCAAAATGATCTAAGGGAAGACCCACGATCAGATCAAGGTGCATTTCAACATAATCTCTAAGCTGAAGAATGATGGATTTTGTTTTTAAAAAATTTTGCTTTCTCTGAACTTCCAAATTGGCTTTTTGATGAATGGTTTGAATGCCGATTTCAAAACGGAAAAGACCTTTGGGAACCCGTTCCTTAATAAATTGAATGATGTCAGGGTGAACAATATCTGCGGTAATTTCAAATTGAAAAACATTTTGTGGTCGATAGTTTTCGAGAATGAATTCAAAAATTTCTAAGGTAAATGCTTTCTTGACATTAAAGGTTCTATCTAAAAATTTAATCACCTTTCCTTTTTGCATCATCCAAAGCAGATTTTCCTTGATGTGCTCCATAGGAAGATATCGAACCTTATTATCTAAGCTTGCCAAACAAAACTCACATTTATAAGGACAACCCCGAGAGGTTTCTATGTAAAGAATTCTATTTTGTAAAGTTTCTGCATGATCATGCCCGTAAATATTTGTTTGTCGATAATTTTCCAAATCAAAATTAGGCCCGGAGGGATTTTGAATGATGTCTTTTCCTTTTTTATAAATAAGTGAGGGGACACAATCAAACTCAGGGTAGCAACCTAAAAAGGTTGAAAATGGAATTTCTCCCTCCCCGGAAATGATAAAGTCTATATATTCTGATTCAATAATTTCGTTAAATTCATAACTCACTTCCGGACCACCCAGGAGTATTTGTGTATGAGGTTTTTTTGTTTTGATTTCTTTTGCCAAAGCTAGGGTTTGTTGAATATTCCAGATATAACAACTGAAAGCGACAATATCAAAAGAAGAGCAAAACTCAGACATTTTTCCAAGATCTTCTTTAATGCTGAATTCTTTCCATTCCAGACCCGGGTAGTCTTTATTTAGATCATACAAAAGTCGGATGGCGATATTTGTGTGAATGTATTTCGCGTTCAAAGTACACAGCAATACCTTCATAAATTAGTTGTTTAGTTCTACCAACTCAATCTGATCGCCCAATTCAATTTTATGAACAACATCCAGGCCCTCAATTACTTGTCCGAAAATAGTATAATTACCATCCAGATGTATTGCCGGAGCATGGGTTATGAAGAACTGAGCACTCTCCGTGTCTTTTCCTGCAGAAGCCATACCTAGTCTTCCGGCTACATTATACCTCAATGGGCTGAATTCAGATACTACAGTAGGACTATGACCGCTCCAGCCATCACCTCTTTTACAACCGGTTTGAACTACAAAGTTGGGAACAACCCGATGGAAGAATTTTTTATTGTAGTAACCCGAACGGATTAACTGTAAAAACTGATACACAGTTGCTGGAGCTTCTGTAGGATACAGTTCAGCAACGATGGTGCCCTTTGATGTTTTAATCGTTACCCTGGGTTTATCCCCTAAAGCATTCAAATAAGACCAATCTATTTCTTCAAACTTATTATCCAATGGGGCATTCTCTTTTTTACCGCTGATTTTATTCATGGCATTTTGCAGGAAAATACAGGTTTCACTGTCTTCCGGAAGTTTAAGCTTGTTCTGCAAAGATTTTAAAAAAGGAATTTGATCTTTAAAAGCTTGTTCCAATTTGGAATTCTGAGTGATTCCCTCGGCAATGATGGCAAGGCAACCCGGATCGCCTTTTTTCATTATTTCTATAAATAAACCATGTAGATCTGATCTTACCTTGTTGGCAGATAAATTTAATTCCAAATCAAAAACGGGGCTGTTGTATAAGTTAATCAGCGCTTGCGTAGCGGTTGATTGCAAATGTAGCGGACAGGGAACGGTATCTTGATTATTGAAACAAAGTTGGTAAATGGTTCTGTAATTCCAGGAATAATAGGATAAGGCCTGTAAGAGTTCAGCTTTTTCATAATCATTTTCAGATTTTTTGTATCGCTCGAGAATTTTATTGCAATACAATCCTTTTTTCTGCATATTGAATTGGGCTGTATTTTTGAGCGCAGCAGCCAGTAATTTGGATTTAATTTGCCAATGGGTTTGCTTTTCAGACAGATCGAAATATGTTTCAGCATCTTTATCCTTCCCCTTAAGGATCAGATAATCGGCAGCACAATTTTTTAAGTGATAATTGTAATCTTTTAGGGCGTTCAGTGCAATTGTTTTGGCAGAATCATATTCGAAATAAGGAAGACCGCGAATAACCTGACATTTGATTTTGTAGTCATTATTTCGAAAATAGGTTTGCTCCAGTGTTTTTAAAGCCTGAACTGTTTTTGTTTTAGCTAAACCTATGACCAAAAACATGAGAATGTCCGTGTTTTTTTCAGCCAATACATTATTAACAAGCACATTTTCATAGGTAGACAAATCCAAATCGCTCACTCTTGCCAAATAATTGGCGGCAACAAAACGAGCCGACTTAGGCATAACGGCATTGGAGATAAAATCATTCATAATTTTTGCATGTCCTTCCTGAATTGCCATTTTTCTGAGTGCAAATCGATAGAGGGCCAGGGCCAAACCTTCCTGAAGTAAGGTATCTTGGATGGGGTAGGGTTGTGCGGCACACAAGTTTTTGAGTTCCTTTTCGGTTCCGCATCTTCCTACTGCTTCTAAAATGGCAGCCTGAACAGATCTGACGCTATCTTGTCTGAAAGCATCGGAAAGTAGTTTCGCCGCCTTCATGTTTTTAGTTTGTCCCAGGGCAAAAGCTGCCATTCTTCTGACTTCGTTGTATGGATCCTGTAGAGCGTCGGCCAGATCGTTTATTACGGTACTGTCTTGAATGGAAGCCAATACAAGAGCTGCCATATATCTGTGACTGGGATTATCAACAGTCAGATAGGTTCTCAGGGCATCAACATAAGCCTTACCCTCCTTACTTCTTTTACTTCTGATGTTAATAATCTGTTGTACAACAGCATCATTCAAATCGATTTTAATCTCAGATTTTTGAGCATCTTTTTTAGAGCCACAAGAAAACAATAGCAGAGCGAAAAGAGGCAGGAGTAGAAAATGTTTCATAATAAGGTTGAATTATTTGTACCAGTCGGCGTACATTACATAAGCCTCTGTGATTCTGTGAATAGTATCTTTAAAGGTTTCCGGGCTCAGGTCCTTTACTTTTTTTGCCGGAACTCCTGCATAGATGGAATGTGGTTCCAAAACAGAATTTTCCAAAACCAAGGCTCCGGCCGCAACTAAACAATAGGAGGGAACATGGGCATGGTCCATTACAATTGCGCCCATACCTATCAACACATGATCTTCAATAGTACAACCGTGAACAATGGCTCTATGTCCGATAGAAACATGACTTCCTATTGTTGTGGGTGCTTTTTGGTAGGTGCAATGGATAATAGCAGCATCTTGTATGTTTACCTTATCGCCGATTCTGATTTGATGAACATCTCCTCTTATCACAGCCTGAAACCAGACACTGCAATCATTACCCATGATTACGTCTCCGATAACGGTTGCATTTTCAGCTAAAAACACATTGTTTCCGAAACGGGGAGTTTTGTTTAAAACGGTTTTAATATAAGCCATGTATTATGTTTAAGCCCGTATTGAGCCAATGTGAACAATTTTTTTACTAACTCTTTGTTTTCCATTTGTAACACTTGCATAATAAACACCGGAGGGAAGTCCGGGTAAATTAAAATAAAACTTTTTCTCTTTCGTTTTCTGTTTGCTGTACTCCTGTATTAATTTACCACTAACATCAAATAATTGAATATTCAGCAGTTGTTCTATGTCAAAGTCTACACTGACCGTAATTTTTTCACGCAGAGGATTGGGGAAAATGCCAACAGCAGACTTAAAAATTTCTTTTTCTTCATAGTTCTCGTCGATACTGATGTCAACAGATTGAATACAAACCATTTGTTGGGTTGCTACCTGACCGGAAGAAGCGGTAAAACCCCAGGTTAGGTTTTGATTTTTACCAAAGAACGAAATCAGGTTTCCCACATAAGAAACCCTCAACTCTCCATTGAAGAAAATTTGTAGAAATTGTTTGGAGGGTGTCCAGCAAATTCTAATATCCTGAAATTCACAATCTCGTACATCCTGATTTTCCTCACGCATTTTTACAGGTTTTTGCAAAGGGAGTGAAAAATCTGCATTTCTGATTAGCGTAATATGCGGGCTGTACAAGTCTGCATTTCCTTTGGTATACTTGCTGTCAAATTCAATGGCAAAAGAAGGACTAATTTCATCTTCACAAGGGGCCAGATTTCCAAAACCCAAGCTGGATCCAGGGCAGCCCATGGCTTCTTTTTGTCTCGGATCAGCATGAAGAACAAAGGCAACTCCTTCGCCGGATACAGAACTGCAGCCAAAATTAATTGAAAAGCGTAGGTCAAAGGATTGGTTTAGCTGTATGGGAATCTCTGACCAAATGCTGCCCAGATCATTTGAACTTTTGGGATGTGTGAGTCGATAACAGTGTTCGGCAATCTCTTCAGCACTACCATTGGTATAAAAAGATGGCTGCGCAACTGTTGCCCATGGATGTACAAAGGAAAGAAGGAAAAGTATTGGCTTATATCGACTTACAAATGAAAAAGTCTTGACTACCATTGAGATGAACTAATTTTGAAAGGATAAAGCAAAAGTACATCATTTTGATATAAAAAGGGGTCTTTTTTTATTGAAAATCAGTTGCAATGATTTGATCACAGGCCTTGTCAAGCATTTGATAAACCTTTTCAAAACCAGTGAGTGAATCCCAATATGGATCCGGCACCTCTTGGGGCGAAAAATCAGGTAAGACGGATAAGATGAGTTTTATTTTATGTTGTTGGTCCTCCGGACAAACAGATAAGACATTTTTTCTATTGGATTCATCCATGACATAAATACGATCAAAGTATTGAAAATCAATAGGCTTAATTTGCCTTGCTTTTTGTTTGCTTATATCAATGCCGTATTGCAGGGCTGTAGCAACAGATCTGTGATCTGGTTTTTCTCCCTGATGGTAATTCCCGGTACCGGCAGAATCTACATGGGCAGGAAGGGAAAGCTGTTCTAACTTGTGTTTCAAAATACCTTCTGCCAAAGGAGAGCGGCAGATATTTCCCAAGCAAACCATTAATATTTTCATAGAGCCAGGTTTCTGTTGTTTAAAAATGTTTTTTTAAATCGGAATTTTAACGCCAAAGCCAGACAGGGTTGTAGGTTTTTAAAATCTAATCAGGATCTAATCTTATCAATTAACTGTTGTGACTGTTCTTTTAAGAATTTGTTTTCGAGGAGTAGCTGTTGAATATACAGTTCATAACCAGAGGAGAGTTCTTGTCCGATGAGTTTTTGACTGCCATCAGTGTTATGTTGAGTCAATTGAAAAATATTTGCCACCTCCAGAGATAGCGCCTGTTGCAGGGTAATATTATAATGATTGCAAAGCTTAACCAAGAGATTTAATTGAAGGTTTGGGTATCTGCCATTCTCTATTTTACTGATAATCGGATGTGTAATACCAATATCTGCAGCCACAGATTGCAGGGTTTCCTTTCTGGCATTTCTGATGGTATGTAAATTATGCCCAATAATTGTCAGCAATGCATTAATATCAATCGATTTCATAACAAAAGGTTTTTACAAATTTACAAAATGTAACTAATAAGCACAAAGTGTAGGCGGTTTTTTATTTTAATGTTTTGCGTGTATGTTATTTTTGAATAATATTTATAAATAACAAGGTCAGGTAAAGATTAAAAACCAATATATTTTCAAATATCATAAGTTTTAAGAAATGAAAAAAATAATAATTTATCTTTTAACAATCTTATTTGTGCCAATATTTTTAATTAGTTGTAATTCAAATAATAGTAGTTCTAAGAGCTCTTCCAATAATTATGAGCATTATTGTTCTCATTGCAGTAAGGGTTTTAATGGACCTGGTTTTATAAAAGATAGTAATGGCGATACATACAATGTACCCAGTTCTGAAGTAGAGTCCTTTCCTGCGCATTATTGCTCAAAGAGTTGTGCCTTAATGGATTAAAAATATTACTGACGCGTTCTTCAAATAAAATAAAAAACAAAGGCCAATTACTATTTAATTGTTACAATATCTCTACACGAAAGGTAGTAATTCTAAAAAATATTAAATCAATAATAAATACATTAATATGGATAAGGACATAAGAGAATTGATAGAATCTGCTACCATAAATGGTACAATCTCTGAGAAAGAAAGGGAGTTTATTGTTAAAAAAGCTATTGAATTAGGCATTGATGAAACAGAGGTTAATATTTTTATAAAAGCAAACCTCAATAAAAACGCCAAAGAGGTTAATCAAAATGTTTTAGGTACGAATATTAATGGACAAAATGAGAATATCTGGGTAAAATTTAATGAATTTAAAATTGGAAATTGGATTAATTTATTAGGTATTATATTAATTTTTGTTTCTGGTTTCTTTCCGTGGTTAACATCGCATGCATCATCTAGTGGATTTGGTCAGTCGTTTTCAGGCAGTAGCTCAATAGATGGCGGTTTCTTTTACACATTACCCCTAAGCATTGCAGCGATATTCATAACATTAAGACGAAGTTACACAAATTTAAGGTTTTATTTTGGGCCACTAGTTATGTTATTAGCTGTTGGTTTGATTTCTTCTTACACTAGCAAAGTTGGTAGTTCATATGGTGGTGTAAGTGCAAGTGCATCCACAGATGCTGGCCCTGGCGTCTTGCTTCTTTTTGTTTCTGGTTTAGTTTATTTTATTGGTTCCATGTTTCTGTTAGATAAAAATAGTAAAGTAAAAATTCTATTCACTAACGATTACTCTGTTCTGATATACTTTTTATTCTTAATTATTACACCAAATTTTTTTAATACATTTAATTTTTCAATATTTCCAGCAGTTTTTTTAGCTGTCATTTTCGGAGGGTTTCCCTTATTACTTGCTCTTAACAAAAAATTTAGAAAAACTAAAAATGTACTAATTGGAAATCTTTCTTTTTGGTTACTAATCATAATTTTACCAGAACCAGAAGAAGTATTGGACTCAAATTCTAATTTGATTAATTATGCTATTGAAACTTTTGAAAAAATAGATATTTCTTATGTTTTTGCTTTTACAATAATTAGTTTAACAGCTCTTCTAATAGATTATTTGGAAAGAAAAGGTAAAAAATTGGAGAGTCTAAGTAAGTTTAATTTTGTCTTTAATCCTTTATTTTCGGCTTTTATTTTTTTAATTCCATTTTTAAGCATTACACTTTATTCCTCTTTAACAAAGTATAAAGTGACATATGATGAATTGAAAGCATTCAATGAGAAGAACACTAAGATTTCTGGGAACTGGTATTTTTTAAATTCAGATTCAACAGAAGTTAATAATTTACAAATTACGCATGAATCTAATATTTCAGCCGAAGAAAACGGAGATATTGAACTTTTGTTAAAAGTGTCCTTTGATGAAGGCAATACTATTAAAATGAAAGAATATGAATCTGAATTAAAAATAAAGGAAAAGTTTAATTTTGAAATTAAGTATCCTATAGTATTTGGAGAAATATTTGAAGTAAAATCTATTGAAAAAAATTTATTAATAGCCAATTTGAAGTCTCGTGATAATAAAAATATAAGTATAATAGCCACAAGAGATTATAGAGAGTTACAGAATGTAGTTCAAATAAAACAAGATAGATTAAGTATTTTGAATGATAGTAATCAACAAGACGTTCCTTTTTCAAATGGTGAATTTACAGTTGTTGCAGATAAGTGCTATTTTTATTCTGAACCTTATGTTGAATATAAGCAGAAAGCATATTTAGTATCGGGACAAACGGGTTATTACTCTCAAGTTATGAATAACTTTGTTTTTGTTACTTTTACTAATACAAATGGTGTGACAACAGAAGGTTGGTTAAATTTAAATGATATAAGGCTAATGAATTACTAGAATGATTTCGAATAAGTTGTTTTTTTAGAAAATAAAATCATAAGAAATTTGAAAGACTATTTAATTGGTAAAAACAACATATGTCTGAAAACAATATACGTTGGGTGCATCGTTTCTCAAACTTTAACAAGGCGCTTGCCAAGCTAAGTCTGGCAATTGAATATATCAAGAATGATTTTGACAAATCTAAAAAACCCAATGATTCAGAATCAAAACATATATTGGATGAGATTATAAAAGAAGGGCTGATTCATAGATATGAATACACACACGAACTGGCCTGGAATGTAATGAAAGACTATGCTGATTATCAAGGTAATAATACCATTGGAGGAAGCAGAGATGCGAGTCGGGAGGCTTTTCAGTTACAACTTATTTCCGATGGAAAATTATGGATGGATATGATTGGTAGCAGGAACAAATCTTCCCATACCTACAACGAACTAACTGCAGTGGAAATTTATGCAAAAATCATCCACGAATACTATCCCGCCTTTCTAGAATTTCAAAAAAACATGGAAGTAAAATTAACAGAATTGGGTAGATTCTCGTAAAATAAATAACATGGGTTTGAACGAAGAAGAGATAAACAGCATAATAGCCGTATTTTCAAAATATGAAAATATTGAGCAGGTTATATTGTATGGTTCAAGAGCCAAAGGTAATTTCAAACCAGCATCGGATATTGATCTGACATTATTAGGTAGCAATATCAGCCTTTCACAAATTAATGAGATAGAA
>Ga0169931_10002326_pt1 | contig 31046 bp, 26 predicted proteins | sample Kivu_15m_20L_FD_129675 | JGI IMG/M metagenome (GOLD analysis project Ga0169931, IMG submission 129675) | Freshwater microbial communities from Lake Kivu, Western Province, Rwanda to study Microbial Dark Matter (Phase II) - Kivu_15m_20L... | ecosystem: Environmental > Aquatic > Freshwater > Lake...
TAAGCTTAACAAATTCTTCTCCATTCATAAGATGTGTCGTTTCATACCTTTTAAATAGGTTTATTTTCAGTTTTTTTAAATGTCAGTGTGTGACAGTTAAAAGTAATAACAGTTGCTAACCCTATTTTTTCCAAATTTGATCCCAAAACTCCGGAACTACACCATGAGCATTACCGAAAAGGGTCTCAAAAGTTTTCCTATAGTGCATTTCTTCCTTGCTTTTTGGCTTCGTCTCTGTGAATATTGTCGAAATGTAATTGTAAAAATCATGATCAGAGTATAAGTTGTCGTAGTATTCTTCTATTGACTTTCCCAAACTCCTGCTAAAACAATTTACAACATCTCCCAATGGCCTCCATAGCACTTCCTTGCTTAGCAATCCATTATCAAACGCTTTCCTAACAATGTACTTTTCGATTGGACGCTTTGAATTTTCAAAAATCTGCGGTCTCTTAAGCATTGGATGCACTGAAAGCATGTACTCCATGAATTGTGTGTCTAAGTATGGATGTCGCAACTCGATTCCATATGATGATGCAATTTTGTCACACCGCAACAAATCATATTTAGCAAGTCTTTCTAACAATTCTACACTTTTTCTTTGCATCATGTCATCGTCGTACTCGAACAATTGTTTGTATCCACACAATTCATCAAGACCCTCACCTGTTAACAAAACTCGCACATTGGTCTTCTCTTTAATGTAACGAAATAAAATTGTATACGGGATAGATGTCCTGATAGTAACTGGATCAAAAGTTTCAACTGTCGCAATTACAGAATCTATATCTCTATTCAACAACTTAATATCATCCACTGTAATAATATGATGTCTAATATCCAATGACAACTCCTTCTCCAAGTAACTTATACACCGCTCCGCACTCTTTACATCTTCACTCGCTTTATCTCCAACAGTAAATGCATAAACTGGATCTTTTGCATTCTTTGCTATAATGCTCAAAATCAATGCACTATCAAACCCTCCTGAAAATAAAACTCCGACAGGAACTCCCGATGATTCATACCTCCTCATCACTGCTCTAGTAACTTTCTCCTTTATACCGCTATACAAATCACTAATTACATCAGGCTTTGCAGATTTAATTGTACAATTATCTATTGACTTGTAATACTCCAAATTCCCATATTGTATAAAATCATCTCCTCCATTTCTGGCATTCTGAAAGGACCAATATGTTCCCGGTGGAACTTCAATGATTTTGTACAAATTGTCTTCCAGTATAAACTTTGGCACACCCTTGATCTCCGATACAAACATATAAAAAAATTCAGATTGATGCTTTATCATGTACAAAGGTCTCGCGCCTAGAATGTCTCTCACCACGTATACGTTAACTTCGTCCAACACAAACGTCTCAATGTTTTCCATCAACACAAATGTAAAATCCCCATCAAGCTTTCTCAAAGTCTCCTCTAACCCATACTTGATGTACAATGGAAGTATGACCTCGCAATCACTTGTTGAACGCAAATCCCGTTCCGAAAACTTCTCATCTATCTTCAACTCCTCTGCATTATATATCTCGCCATTACACATTAATGTTCTTCTAGGTCTAGTTCTTAACTCTGGATATTTTCGTGTTTGATGCAAAATTGGATCTTCAAACGGCTGTGATGCATCTCTTGTCTGATCGTTAATACTCATTCTGTGAAACCCACTAATAAACGTAAAAGGCGTATATTCTTGCATTTCTCTTTTGCTAAGAAATAATCTGACCTGGTCTTGATTATTCCTTGTTATCTTAGTATTTGATTCTACAATGTACGCAGAATCATCTTGACCTCTGTGCCGCATTTTCAAAAAAGATCTGGTAAACTCTATGTTGACCGGTGGATTTTGTGAATTATAGACAACCAATGAAATCCCACCCATTTACTTATTTATACCTCCCTTTTTATTTTTGTAAAGTGAACTCATAAAATCACTCTACAGAAACATCTTAATCACTCTTGTTTGTTTGTACTATTTTTAATATTTCATCAAACTTTTCCCCAATCCTCCTCTTATCTTGTACACTGATTTTTTTCAAATTCATCTTTGATTTGATTTTTTCAATACAAACTGCCTTGTCTTCCTCTGTAATTGATTCACCGTGCTTGATAATGTAGTATAAAATTTCCTCATGAACTAGTTTCTCATTACCATCTGTTATTAAAGTCCGTTGTACATTACTTCGCCTTGTGCTAACTCGCTTCACCCCCTTCCCCAAATGGTTTGTCAATACAAACTTTTGTTCTTTCTCGTCAAACTTCAGTACTTTGATCACTTCAATGTAACCTCGAGTTGTATTCCACTTCAAATCTCTATAAATTAGCCCCTTACCCTTATATGCATCAATCAATAACTTTGACATATCCTCCACTAATTTGCTTTTTATCACATGATTATTAATTTTCTCTCGCATCATGTGTTTTTCTACATGGTGCTCTGCATAACTTGTAAACCTTTCATTCCTTTCTTCGTCTGACAATACTCCCCACCTTTTAAAATATTTCCCTACTTGCTGATGCTGCTTTTGCACTACATTTGTTTCAATTGTTTTTTGTTCTGTCAAAATTAAATACAAGTCATTCTCGAGATTTCTTACTGTGTTTTTAGTATATTTATCTTTCTCCTCCATTGACTCGTGCATTTCTCGAAGCTCATTTATATATCCATCTAGCATTTCAGCAATGAATATATTTCTAGTTGTATGATCTCCTCGCCTTCCTATGTCATTCACATCTAGTGCACATCCAAATTTAACTCCTAAATATTCGTGAATATTAAGAGATGTCTCTGCATGTAGTATCGACAAATTATGAATTAACTCTTTATATTGCTCCTTTATTCGTTTTGTTTTACCAAGCGTCTCCGCATAAACATGAATGGCAGCTATACACTTCTCAAATATTTCTAACTGCTGTTCTGTTAAATGCTCTTTCATAAACATCAAAATTTTATCCTCCACTCGTCTCCTTTCTAACTCGATTTCATTAATTTCAACCCTTTCTATAAGCAGCTTATGCAAATCATAATATATCAACCCCTTGTCATCCTGCTCTTGTAACCACTGGCAACGTTTTTGACGTATTTCTTCCCGTAATTGATCTTTTAAATAATCCTCTTCTTCCCAAATTTCATGGTCACTTATTTCAATCTTAATGAAAGGACACATCCCGTATGCACTCAAAACCTTTTCATGTAGAAACAAAATACCTGGATACTCCTTAGGCTCAACTTCTGCATACTTCTTTTGGTACTCCATATACTCATTGAATTTCGTTTTAGCCTTTTCACGAATCTCTTTTGCCTTTTTAGCTTGAGTCATTGCTTCTCCGTCCCGCTTCTTTCTAGCAGCCCCAAATTCTATACTGTCAAATGCCCTCTCTGCTCTTTTTAGCTCATTTTCTTTTTGTTTTCTTTCCCTCTCGCTCTTGTGAATTTGTTTCAACCTTTCAGTGTGTTCTCTCAATACTCTCATTTTTTTTTTCTTTTCTTCATCCAATTCCTCCTTTGTTTCACTGTCTGTAACCATTTTCTTCTTATCAAGCACTCGTTGTATGTCCTTTTTTAAAAACTCTATTGTTCTTGCTATTGATTCTTTTGCATTCTCACTCCTCCTTACATCCATTTAAGAATTACCACAACATGATTCTTTTCAATTTTTATTTGTTTATTTGCAAAATCTCTATTCCGTTTTCTTTAAATATTCTTATACATATATTGCCAAGTTCTTCCGTGTAAAATTCATTGAATACAACTCTTTTAACTCCACACTGTATTATTTTTTTTACACAGCTAATACATGGTAACAATGTCACATACATGCATGAATCTTTTAATTCCGCCTTTGAAACAAAGAATAGTGCGTTCTCTTCTGCATGCAAACACATGCATATGTCAAGACTTGTACCTGGATCACCTCCTTTTTGACATCTCTCACATCCACCTTCAAAACAATTCTTAGTCCCCTTCGGTGTTCCATTGTAACCTAATGATAATATCCTATTGTCATTCACCAATATACATCCAACTCTTCTTCTGGAACAATTACTTCTTCTGCTTGTCAGCTGCGCTATTGTCATAAAATATGTATCCCATGATGGCCTTTCAAAATCCATCTATTTATCTAATCCTTTTTGTATTTAAATTTGATATTTGGTTTTTTCCTAAAAGTATTTTCTCTATTACTTGTAATAAGTGTATCATGATTTCTGATAAATTGCTTATCAATCTTAAAATTCTCAGCAAAATTCAAAAGAATGGCCGCATTTCAAGAAGCTATGATGGTATTATTGGTCTTGAAAGGGATGCCATGTATCAACCCTTGAAGCGGTTCCTTTCTCAAGATTCTAGGAAACAAGCAATTAACGAAATTAATAGTATTATTTCCGAAAGTATTACCACTTTTCACAATATTCTTAACTCTAAATATATGAGCACCACATTTTTTGGAACAGACGAATACAATAAGAATTGTGAAAATCTTCAACTTCTTGTTTCAGAAATGGATCAAGCTTGTATGGGAATTGAAAATCTTAAATTTACTTATCAAAATGACCAAAATATATCTTCTCAATTAGATATAATGATTTTAAAACTACGAACAAACATCAAAGACATTCACCTAAAGTTAAATATTTTCTTGCCTCAAGATTACGATTCGACAATTATTAAGCCATTTGAATCTGGCATAGATGATCAACAATCATGTCACGACTCTACTTGTCACACTGAATCTTGATATAAAATAATAAAATATGTTGTAATATTATATTATCATGATAAACATCCAAGATATAAAAAACCCAGTCAATATCCTCGAACAGCCCAAATCACAAATGATCACTAACCCCTACATTACATTTACCAACCACACTCCTATTGTCCCTAAATATTCCCAAAAAAACTTTCATCACAATATCTCTGCAAGCATAATTGGTGTTCTTGATGACCTCCTAAATAAGCCTTCTGACGTGCCGTGGAATAGCTATCTCGTATCAACATTGCGAAAAGATCAACGTTACTTCTATGTTGGGATTCTTCTCGTCGTGCTCTCAATATTTTTTTTACTAATTAGAGTATAAATTGCGCTTTACTAAATGTACATACTCAAGAAAGGTTGTTCTTGATTCTTCACAAAAAGTGTTTGATCTACATACTTTTTTGTTATAATGTATTTAATTAATTCCTCTTCCGATTCTAATTTTAAATCATCTACATTATTCACTAAAACGTCATAATTAAACTTGTTTAGAACTTTCTCTATACATTTCCTTAGCTGTCTGATACCACTTTCAGCTTCACACTTGTGTAAAACTATATATTCTATTACTTCTTTGTCAATCTGAACAACAAAATCAAAATTCATACTGCTAATTATTTCAGGAATCACCTTTTCTCTGCAAATCAATACCTTTTCCTCTAATGTTGGTTTTTCAATATATAAAATCTTCATTCTGTCAGACACAATTTCATCTACTTTTGACAGATCATTGAATGACAACACAAAAAATACCTTAGACAAATCCAAAGGAATATTCGATAAATAATTATCTTGGAACTTGTTGTTCTGCTCTTCATCTAAAAGATGTGTCAATACACCATTTATCTCCCTTGCCTTAGAATCACTAATTTTATCCAACTCATCCAAATATATAATAGGATTCATATATTTTGAGCTTTGTAAAGCTTCTACAATTTTACCAGCCTTTGATCCAACATATGTCTCACTATGTCCTGTTAATACTGCAACATCATTACAACCCCCACAGTTAATTTGATAAAAAGGAAGTTCCAATGCCTCCGCAAGGCTTTTTATTAGCCGAGTTTTGCCAACACCCTGTGTTCCGCACAATGCCAAAACTTCACCCTTTCCATCTGGGTTAGTGATTTTCCTTGCAATAAATTCCAATATCTCCTGTTTAACATCATCTAATCCATATATATTCTTGTCTAGTTTTTCTTTCACTTCCTTGAAAAATTTTTTAATATTATCTACACTGTCATTCTTTGTTATTTTTAATTCTTTGTATTTTCCATGTGGTATTGATACTACAGTTCTTAACCAATTTATTCCCTTTGAGTAGTCTGTTCCGGTCAATGCACATGTATTATCATGCTTATCAATTAAAAATGATTTTGTAGCAACGTCCATATCAAGTAGAAGCAACTGATCCCTCAGTTTTTCAACTGTATCTGATGTCTTGCTCCTTTTAAAATTTTCAATTCTCTTCTCTTCCGCATCTAGTTTTCTCTTCAACTTGTTTGTAATAGTCACGTGTTGGAGCTCTTCTTCAGAAATCACCCTAAATGGAGTGTCTAGTGGCTCACATGAGTGTCTCCTCGATGACCTCTTTTTTAATTCCGTGTCCTTACGGTATGAATCTAGAAACGTTTGTTCTATCATTATCCAATGCAAATCATCCCGGCAAGGAAGCCCAAGCTTTGTCGAAACGTGATCTTCACTACAGATAAAATATTTACAAATTACGTAATTATATACTATATCTCCTCTCACATACTCAAATTTCTCTTGCCAGTTTCCTACAAACATCTTGTTCTATTCTTTCCAAATATATAATTCATTTTTTCTCATTTTACATTTCTTTAACTAATTTATTTAATACTGTTTAGATAAATTGTTAATAAAACTTAATATTCCACACTCTTGGGTGGCGAACTCTTGGGTGGCGAATACTTCAATGGTTCTGAAGACGTGTCCGTGCTGTATCGGTCCAAGGTGTTGTCCCAGCTTTGCTTAGCCTTTTCCATTTTTTGTTCCAACTTTTGTTGAGCTCGAGAGGCCTGTTGTTGCGCTTTCACGTAATCACTAATAACTTGTCTATCTTTAAAATCAGCATATTTGTTCTTCAAGTCCCCAGTTGCTGACTTAATGCTTGAACTTAACTTGGAACCAAAAGAAGATAATCCTGAACTTAACTTAGAGCCAAGAGTTGAAGCACTGTCACTCAAAGCAGAAGCTGCTTTTTTTGCTGTATCAGCAGCACCACGCAACAACTCTTTCATCTTCTCTTGTGCAACATCAATAGATGCCTGCACAGATTCCATAGTCTTTTGAATTTTTTCTCTTCTTTCAGCACTCTTTTCTGCACTCAGCTGTGCTTTTAACTCTTGTAGCTCCTTTTTCTTTGCAGCAACTTCGTCTTCCAATGCTCCTCCAGCTTGTCCGTACATGCCAAGCAAAACACCCATACCTCTCATTCTATAATGAGACTTCACATGCTTTCTCTTTGAGCTCTTTCTAGCACTCGGCTTGGCACTTCGACTAGCACTTCGACGAGCACTCGGCTTGGCACTTCTACGAGCACTCGGCTTGGCACTTCGACGAGCACTTCTCTTGGCACTTCGACGAGCACTTCTCTTGGCACTTCGACGAGCACTTCTCTTGGCACTTCTACGAGCACTTCTACGAGCACTTCGCTTGGCACTTCTACGAGCACTTCTACGAGCACTTCTACGAGCACTTCTACGAGCACTTCTACGAGCACTTCTCTTGGCACTTCGCTTGGCACTTCGCTTGGCACTTCGCTTGGCACTTCGCTTGGCACTTCGCTTGGCACTTCTACGAGCACTCGGCTTAGAGCTCAGACGAGAGCTTCTTGAACTTCCAGCAGGACTACGGCGAGCAACACTTTTCATTTTATATAGTTATATATATAAAAAAAAATTACAAAGTCTTAATTAAATTTTCATTTTTCGTTCTTCTTTTCTATTCAATTCTTGGTTAAAGCTCGTTTTCATATACTCATAAATATGCATGTCTTTCCCATCTGTCACAAATGGATCCATTAGTCCTAAATTATTACGTATTCTATAGAGAGCTTTGATGTCATCTTGATCATATGCACTAATGTTGTTATCCATTTTTTGTACCCTTTGGATGTCGATATTTTCAATCTTTATATCTTGCAAATTAATTGACAAAACGGGCATGTCAAGATTTTGAATGCCGCTCATTAGCCCATATTGCCCCAGGTTTTTTAGTAAAATATTGACTCTTAATGTACCCACAAACATGCGACCAGTGCTAAATTGTATGTTGAAAACGAAGCTTCTCGTATCACCAATATCACGCCAGTATATATTATTAATGTCCTTAATAAGTTTAATGCTTGAATCCTCTGTTATTGCTTTTAACTCTGTTAGTAATACCTCTTTAAAAATGTTATTGTACCCAAAAACAAAGCTGGCAGGAAAATTGTTATATGTAGAATCAACCATCTCGTCTACACCCCCGTATGCCTTCCTGAATTTTTCATCATATAAATCGGTTTCTCTCTCAATCATGTCTCCATCCATCACTTTAACATTGTTTGAGTTGCTTGGGACGACATCAAACTCCTCTTGAGTTTTTTGGTACCACATGAAATATACAATACCGACCACAAAGAAAATGAGTAACCACATTATTTAAGTAAACAAATAAATTAATTTACCAGCATTCTCCTGATGAAAAATCAACTCTTTTGGGCTGTTTGGGTATACCCTGAGATCCTTCTCTCTCCGCAATCAGTTCTTGAAGTCTTGCATCAATATCCTTTTGCTTTGGCGAAGTATTCTGTTCGCCCTTTAAGAATGCACCTTTTGAAAAATCAGCTTCGGGTCGCCGTCTCTTATTTTTCTCGTAATCATTGCTCTTTTCCATACCTGCCTCCGGTGGAGTTTTTATTTTTTCATCTGGCTTTCGAATAAACTTGAATGTTTGTTCAGTAGCATCATGTAATCCCTGAGCACCAACGCTTGCATATGAGTCTGAAAAAGATCCCATTTCATTCTGGTTGAACCCCTCCAACTCCCTTTCACTGTTTGCATTTATTGTATGTTCCAACCATTTAAATGCTTCTTGACCAGACAATACGTATTCACCTCCTTTAATAATAATGGTAGGCACCTCTCGAATTGGTTGTCCTAATGCGTATTGAATGTCGTAAAATACTGCTGATCTCTGCTGCGTCTTTGCATCCACATCAACGCTGACTTTAATGAACGATTGGAACAAATCAGGATATTTGTCCAAGGCTTGGTTAAATTGCAAAGAATAATTACAATATTCCGAATAGATAAATATAGGATCTTCAAACATCTTTTGTGATCTATAACATAAAATATATTTGTACTCTTTACGAAAAGTGTGGAAATTCTGTAAATTAAATATCTGTGCTGCTATTAGATGTCGGATATACGCCTTCGAAGAATAACAGTTAATTCGCAAGATTATCCATTACTAATACAAAATGGTGTTGTCAATATTGCGAGCACCATGAGCTCCGATAGCAGCATATCAGGTGCCCTTGTTGTAAATGGAGGAGTTAGTGTAGGGTGCACAAAGTCTGCTCTAAGTCCTACAGCAGGCGGGGGGCTAACTGTCAACGGAGGAATAGGTGTACTTAAAAATGTACATGTTGGTCAAGATTTTAGTTTGTCAAGTGCTACTGGTGTTTTTCAAATAGGTGGGATAAGCGAGCCACGTTTTATTGTTGATAGTGTCACAAACCGAAGTGTAACTATTAGACCTGATGGTGTAAATACTCGATTTCAATTATTAGACACAACCTGTAATATCAATATTACAACACCCAGTACAAATTCATCAACTGGAGCATTTGTGGTTGTTGGCGGCATGTCTTTACAATCATCAGAAGACTCCACCTCCCCCACGAATGGTGGAAGTTTAACAATTTGTGGCGGTGGGTCATTTGGTAAAAACTTGTATATTGGCGAGTCTGCCCATGCAAAAACACTCCGTCTGTCATCAACAGCCGATAATTCAGACTCCTCTACTATCGACTTTTACAAATCAAGAAATGATACAAACACTCAACAATCAGACATCTTTGGGGAAGTCACTTGGAACGGGTATGCAAACGGAGCATATACAAAGGCCGGTTCAATCTATATGGAACAAAGCACTGCTGGAAGCTCATATTTATCAGGCAAACTTACAATAGAAATTTCAGATTCATCAGGTGATATAAAAAGTCACGTAGTTGTTGATGCTGAAAATGATACTACAAACCTTAATTCAAACAACATTGCCATTAACTCTACGCATGCATCAGCATTATCAGTATATGGAGGTGTACACATTTCAGATAAGCTAATTGTAGACAAGAGTATTGCTTCATCTTTTAATTCAAATACTATTGGATCAATTATTACCACTGGGGGTAATGTGGGAATTCACACTTCATCCCCGACATGCACGTTTGACGTTAATGGCACAATGAATGCTCACAATTTTACGGGTGAAAACATAAGTTTGTCAGGAATAGCAATATTTCCAAACATAGAATCAGATTCTCATTCAAGTGCTAATGTTTACGTTTCAAACATGCTAACATCATCCGACTTAGCAGTCACAAGTGCTTCGTTTGCAAGCTTGTATGCAGAAAATGCCACCGTGCCTGATTTCAATTGCACAAACATTACATCATCAAATCTTATTATAACAAATATTTCAGCACACAATATCTCTACATCTAACATCACTGTTGCATATCTACAGTCAACATCACATAGCACATCATCCCTCTCTGCCGAAACCGTGGTCACAGACACATTCCTCTCAAACGAATCAGTGCAAATACTATCCGATTCAAATACTATAGGAAATATAACAACAACCGGAGGAAATATTGGAGTTAACAATGTTTCTCCTAGCTACTCTTTGGATATTAATGGGACACTTCATGTCAATAATGTTGTCACCTTTTCAAATTCAATCAAGAGTACAAATTCCTCAACTGGATCTTTAGTTGTGGTTGGTGGCATTAGTATTACAAACACGTCCGATGCTACAAGCTTGACTTGTGGGGGAAGCTTTACAACAAACGGGGGTGCAAGCATCTACAGAGATGTATTTATTGGAGGTGTAACATCATTCACGAATACCACGCCATCTACTAGTTACTCAGAAGCAAGTGTAAATATTGCAGGTGGACTAAGTATATCTGGAAATCAAAATGTGGCAAACATTGGAAATGGTGGCGCCCTTACTGTTGCTGGCGGCGCATCTATTGGCCTTGATTTATATGTCGGAGGAGAAATTAATGGAAGTGGTAGTAGCTCAAGCTCATTTGCATACCTTACTTTAACTGCAACAGATGAAGCTGTAAATTTAACAAGTGGATCTTTAATCACCTTTGGCGGTGTAACTATTCAATGCACAACAAATGCAAGTAGTGTTTCTGATGGTGGTTCACTCCTTGTAAACGGAGGTGCTAGCTTCAACGGTGATACTTATTATGCTGGTAATCAATTTCTCTATAATCCATCAAATTATTTTTCACCAACAAATGACGTAATCAACATTTATGATAATTTAATGATTAAAAGAACATCTCTTGACTTGGATTTGAGCTCTTACAATTTCTCCATATCGCGGTACGATGCACTTGGAAATTTTGTAGAACGAACTTTTGAAATCTCTAATTTAGATGGAACAATTCACTTTTATAATACTACACCAAGCACTGGTAATCAAAGCGCTGCATTGACTGTAGACGGAGGCGTTTCAATCAATTGCACATCACTTGCTCTTAACGCTGACAATGGTGGGGCATTAACAGTATCTGGCGGAGCAACCGTAAAAAAGAACGTGCTGATTGGAGGCGACACCCATCTTTATTCAACAACACAAAGCTCAAATGTAAGTACTGGAGCACTACTTGTTAATGGTGGTGTAGGTATTTCCGGAAACTTGAACGTCCTTGGAAACACAATATTAAATGGAGACCTTACAATTACAGGAACAACAACAACAGTTATTTCCAATAACACCGTTATCGGAGACAATGTCCTCGTTTTGAATTCAGGCCCATCCGGATCAAAAGACTCTGGTATCATCATTCAAAGATACCAAATCGATAACAATTCTGGAAGTGGAGATGCAGTCAATGATACTATCTACGAAACAACAACTCTTCCCTTGCAAGGTAGTGTTACTAGTACACAAATTAAATTTGATTCTACTCTTAATGCCTCAGATAATTATTACAATGGATGGTGGATCAAAATTGCCTCAGGCTTCAGCAACAATCAAGTTCGAAAGATAGTTTCCTATAACGGGTCCCAGAGGCTTGCAACCTTGTCTTCCTCTTGGCAATCCCAGAATCCTAGTCAAGGCGATCACGTTTATCTATATAATAAACCCTTTGTTGGACTAAAATACAATGAAATCAATGATAGATTTGAGTTTGGTAGCTCTACTTCTGATGATTTTAATTCTATAACTGATACCATCCCTATTAGGTTCCATTCCGCTACAAGCACATCTACTCAAGCATGCGAAAATCCCACCTCTGGATCTATCCAATGCTCCGGTGGACTTTTGGTTTCAAATACCACAGATGCTACAAGTACAACATCAGGTGGAAGTTTTATGTCTCTTGGTGGGGGAAGTTTCTCCAAAACCTTGTATGTTGGTGATACTTTGGTTGTAAATGGTACTAACATGACCCCAAATGCAGGAGACATTTTTTCCACTATCAGCTTTACAGCTGCCAATAACCAAACTACTCCTACCAATGTCACAGGAGTCTCTTTTGATAGTGAGGTTTGGGGGTTTGACGCATATATTTCTGCAAAACTTGTGGCCAGTTCAAACCTTGTCTCTAACTTTCATATACGTGGCGTGAACCGTAATGGATCATGGGAAACCGCTAAAACATATGTTGGTGATGATATGGGCATAGAATTTATAGTAACCAACTCAGGCCAGCTTCAATATACATCTTATAACTACACAGGCTTCACAAGCTTGACTTTTAAATGCAGGGCCCTTGTTAATTAAAGCACTAAAAAATTGACATGAAAACAGAGCATAAAAATATATTATTGATATGACAGATAATCCGTTTATGCAGAATTCACTTGATAATGAATGTCGTATGCTATGTCGAACCTCAAAACAAAATTGCTACTTTGCTAGAGACAAATCTTTGAATATAACAAAATACACATCAGATACAGAAGCATACGATAATGAAGTTCACTTTTATCTTAAATTTCTAGGAAAACACTTGTTTCCAGACATGAATGCTACAAATAATACAATTACATACATGGTAAATAACATGAAATCTCTCCGAAGCTTCTTAGATGACATGTCTAGTTTTCAAAAGAGTAAAAAGTATGGTATCATACTAAACGAGCTCCTCAGTTTCGTAAATACATTTCAAAAACTCCATTTTGTGCACGGTAATTTAAATATTGATAATGTTTTTGTGGAAGTATCCTCGCACAGTGTTTCTCTAATCAAATTTTGTGTAATTGACTTTGGCCATTCTAATACATTTGTTCATGAAAATTGTGAAGATTTTCATACTCTTGAAAAATCTCTTTCAGAATACTTCGAACATAATAATAAACTGCTTTACCTCAAAAATTTAGTGAAAAGATATACAAAATTATCCTATCAATAATAATGATTGATAAGCTTACCACTCTTTTTATCGGGAACAAGACTATGATTCGACATTTCGTCATATGGTCTTGCTGTATTATATGATACAAACTTTGTTGTATTCTTTATTCCTGTCTTACTCAAGTTCATCAAGTAGTATTCGTGCATCTTGTCTAAATTTCTTGAAATCAAGATGTTATATTTTTCTACAATTTTATCTAAATAGGCCATCATATTTTTTTGTTTTGGAACAGAATACACATAGTTATGCAGATTATTTATAGTGTTTGATTTCAGTTGAATAGCGATTTCAAACATTTCTGAGGTGTTTTGCGGAAATGTACCATTGCTCACGTAGAACTCTTCTATTATCCTCCTCTTCTCTAAAATATTGTCCACTCCTCTTATAAACAATAAGAATTCTTGTCCATTGTATTCCGAAAATGGTATGATTGCATATATAAAATGAATCATATCAGAGTCCGTGTACAAGTTTTTTACTCTATTCTCTTCAAGCATTTTCTGTTTTTCTAATCTTGAAAGTTTTTGATTACTATTTGTCATAATTCTAATCTTCTCTATCACCAAACTGTTAATCGTATCTTGAATTTTTTGTAACTTGATCATCGTATGTGCATTTCGGTCTTCTAAATCTCCAGTTTTTACAGTTACATAGGTATTTGCTATGTAATAAACGAAAACCAAGAGAATAATTACAAATCCATAGTTTTTAGAAAACAAAGTTGTAAAAATAATGATCAAAACAACTGATAAAGCAATTGCATCGAATTTAAGGTTTCTCTTGTACTCACCATTTCCTTTTGTAAATAAACTTATTATAGAATCCATCGTCTTAATACTTGCAGCGAAAAAAATAATAAGACGGGCAAAAAATTGATTTTATATACAAGTTTAGGAATTTATAAAATGCGCTTTTCACTCTTTTCCTCCATCTTTTTTAGCGTTGTTAACGCCGACTTTATTCTGTTTCCAAAAACGGACATGACCCCTGGTCTTGCTCAAAAGTTGGCCGAAGAATACAATTTGCAAAATTTAGCAAATATTGGAGATGTTGTTTTCCTTACAACCAACGATGCTAACATCTTGAACTTACGAAATGAATTGTCTCCATTTTTCCATATTGAAGAAGATGTTCGTATTCAGATTAACGAAGCTTTTGTGTTTTCTAAACAATCGGATGAAAATGTTGTACCCTGGCACCTTGACAGAATTGTTAAAAGAAATCTTCCATTGAATAATTCATTCCCCTTTGCAAATCAAGGCATGTGTCACACTAACGAGGATCTTCTCATTAACTCTTATGTTGTTGATACTGGAATTGATGTCACTCATCCTCAATTTGATAATCGAGCAAAATGGGGTGCAAATTTTGCCGATGACAAAGATACTGATTGCAATAGTCACGGCACACATGTGGCTGGTCTCATTGGTTCAAATGATTACGGTGTTTGCGTGGATGCAAATTTATATGCAGTAAAGGTATTGGATTGTGATGGATCCGGTACTCTCTCTGGTGTCATCAGAGGCATTGAATGGGTCTTCAAGAAACACATTGCACACAGCAAATCAAACACCAAGACTGTTAAAAGTATTATTAATATGTCTCTTGGCGGAGGATATTCCAAAGCAATCAATAAGGCTGTTGAGTCTTGTTTAGCTGATGATAACTTCTACATTGTCGTGGCGGCCGGAAACGAAAATGCAGATGCTTGCAACACTTCACCCGCAAGTTCTAATGGAGCTTTGACTGTAATGGCAAGTGACCAAAATGATGTGCGTGCCTGGTTTAGTAATTGGGGAACTTGTTCTGATATTTACTCTCCTGGTGTTAATATTTTGTCCACAATTCCAAATGACAAAACTGCAGTGTATAGTGGCACTTCTATGGCAACTCCTATACTCGTAGGCATCTTGAATCATTACATTGATCAATATCCGACTTTTAATATGAAAACTATCAAGCATCAAGTTTTGCAAGACTCTTCTCGAGATAAGATTATCAATAATGCAAAACGCAGCAACAACTATCTTGTGTTTCTATCGAGATCATAAATGGCAACTTTTTGACCTCTGTTTGTGATCAAACATACATAAACCCCTCCTCACATCATTCCAAGATAATACGTCTTTAGTAACAAGAATGTACTTCATGCCTAGAACTTTTGCTTCCATACAATGGTAAAAGTTGTCGTCAAAAACAACAATGTTTCGATATTTTATCTTGGTTTTGTTTCTTATAGCTTTAAACATCTTATCTTTTGTATACAATCCATCATATAATGTTTTTCTCGATTCTACACAATCAAACAAGTGTAAAACATTATATTGCTGAAGGTGCTCCCTTGCAAACACGTTTAATGATGCTAATGCCATTCGTATGCCTGAACGCCGCAAATATTGCAAAATATCCTTTATATGCGGAAGTAGCTCCATCTGACCAGATATGTGTAACGTATTGTCTAAATCAAAAATCACTAACTTACATTTACCCATTAGATAATCACATTATTTAAAAAAAACTGAAATAACTACTTATCACCACTTTTTTAAATATGCATCATCTATCCGACTTCCAAAAGGTGTTAGAATTCAACCGGGCTTTTGGTGTCCTCTCTCACACAACTCCAAACTTGGAAATCTTTCGACGTGACCCTAAATTGGTTCAATATCGGTTGTCCCTTGTTCAAGAAGAATTTGAAGAATTAAAAGATGCTATTAAAACAGAAAACTTTGCCGAAACAATTGACGCTTTGACTGATATACAATATGTTGTATTGGGATTTTATACCGCTTTGGGAATTGATGCAGACAAAGCTTTTCAGATTGTACACGATAGTAATATGTCGAAATTATGTAAAACAAGAGAAGAAGCAGAGCACAGCGTAAAATGTTACTCTGAAGAAAATCCACAAAGATATGATTCTCCTCGTTATAGAAGAGCAGACGATGGGGTTCACTGGGTTGTTTACAATGCATCTACAAACAAGATCCTCAAATCCTACAAGTATACACCTGCTGACTTTAGCAGTATTATGTAAAAAATTGAATAAAAATCAAAAATATGAGTTAATATGACTAATTGTAAACGACGAAACCCCTTTGAGGACATGCCTGCAAGTAAATTACATTGCAAATTTTCTATTGAACCCACTTATCATGACAATGATATTATCATGATAAACAAATCATTTGAAAAAGAACTAGAAAGGGTTCTAAAAATGAAATTCTTAGACTACATTGAATATGACGATTCATCCGAATATGACTCTGATTAATAATAATAGACAAACAAAAAAAAACATTAAAGCCTCTGCAATCTCTCTATTGAGTATTAGCAGAGGCTTTTTTTGTTTTCATTACAGCGTGTATCTGCACATAACTGTTAACGAATGCAAGCCAGTGTTGACACTCTGAAATTTAACGAGTGCCTTTGTAGTCCCCGTTACACCCACACACAATGTATTAAATATAGCAATAATATCTTGCTCATCTGTGTACCCTGAGCATGTCCCAATCATGTCACCTCTTGTTGCAAAATTTTCACTCCTACCTGGTATTGTGAACTCGAATTGACATGTTTCGCTGCCAGCAACAGGCATTACTTCTATGCTCATTGTAAATATAGCCTCAGTTCCAACTACCATAAGTTTGTTGTTGCTATAAAGCGTTATAGAGCACCCTTGAGTATTGGAGAATGTCACGTTTGGTGAAATTGGCTCTCCAGTTGCTATCAAACTACCCAAAAGGTACAAGTCTCCGCCTATGTATGTATCTCTTTTAATAGATGCACCACCCGCCACAGTGAGACAACCTCCATTATCAATACTTGATGCATTCTTGGTTGTAGCAATCGCAATACCTCCATTTACTACAAGCGACCCGCTACTAACATTTGACGACACATTTGTACAAGAGACAATTACTTTTCCACTGTTTTCTATTGTCATCACTGCGTTCCCACTTGTATTAGTATGCACCTGCAATGACGAGCTTGAACACCCTGTTTGTAGTATGATGTCACCAGCATTTGATACGTGATTATTACCATGTAAAACAATCTTTGATCCAGATGTGTTTCCTCCAAGAATTCCAATGTATCCAGTGTCATTGTCTGCCGAGATAAAATTGTTTTGAGCCAAAACTAGTAAATTGTTGACATTGGTCGTACTTATACCCATATTTCCAGTAGATTGAACGGTAATGAGCTTTGTTGCATTATTTGGATCGGTCCCGGAATTATTGAATGTAAGCGCAAATGAGCTTGTGAGCATATTGCTCAGTAAACCAAAACGTTTTGATGTTCCAGTTTCTACAAAATCAATATATGCAAAACTTTCTCTATCACTTTGCAATGTAAGACTTGCACTTGTGTGATTAATATGCAATGCACTCTGCGGTGTTACTAAATTTCTACCTATAACTATATTGTCACCTACAAAAAGCCGCTTGCTAATTCCCATTCCTCCCAATGTCGTCAACGAACCTCCACGTGTGCAACTAACACTGTCAGTTGTGTTCTCAATTGATATGCCTCCAAATGTATGTATGCTTCCTGTCATTGCACTTGAGCTTGGTGTAGTGTCATCGACAAGGATCCTTGCTGTCTGAAGATCGCACAATTTTGTGGAAACCAATGTGCTATTTTCCGGATCTAATGCCGCATAAGACATCTTGAACATCTTGTCTTGCTCGTCAAAATAATTAGTAACATATCCTAAATTGTAGAGATTAACAGTATCTCCTGCTGCAGGATTTTGTGTGGTCCACGGCACATCTACTTGTGCTATACGTTGACTTCCATTGTATCCTATAATCCTTCTGATTTGATCAACGTTTGCACCTGTCATAACTCGGATCCACCAACCATTGTAATAGTTGTCAACCGCACTTGCTAAATTACTAAACTTTATTTGCGTATCATTTGAGGTTGACTGGTTTGGTAACGAGTCCACAAATGCAGCAGATTCTGAAACCACATCACCTCTTCCGACATCATTAGACAGTTGATATCTTTGATATAACACTCCTAAATCTCTTGTTCCGGTAGTATTAGAATTATTGTGGCCAATTACAGGAAAGTTGTCAGAGACACTAAATGTATCTCCTCTTGACACTAAATTTCCAATATCCAAATGTAGAGTGCTCTCTTTGGCAGTCGTGTAACTCTCAGTCCATCCCCCTGTATATCCACTCGTCACTCCATTTGGGTTTAGAAGAGTGCCTTCAAATACGATCTTTATAGCATCGTTTGTTTTTGTTCTAACAAATACATTTGTTACAGAATGTGCAGGCACATGAGCAAACAGATGATAAGAGTTTTCTGCGGTATTTTTGAATACGTAAAGATTCACCTTGTCTCCATGAATAATATCCATGTTTCCGATGTGGCTATGTGAAAATGTCGCAGTTGATGTACTGATGTTTGCAATCATTCTTACTGAATAATTATCAGTACTTGAGTTTACACTATTTGATAGTTCGATATCCAAATAGCTTAGAGTCACATTTCCCATGTAATACCAAGCTGCATCTAGATTATTGTCAATAGAGTCCAATAACATGTTTCCTCTTTGTATTGAGAACTTTTCGGTAATATTAAGACTTCCACCTACACCTACACCACCACCTATAACAAGGGCCCCGCTTGTATTGCTTTGACTAGCAGTTGTAGAATACAAAATAGTGTCTCCTCCCACAAGTAATCTCTTGCCGACAGATTGCCCACCAATATTTGTAATTCCTCCTCCACACGTAACACTAGTTGCATCATCTGTTGAATTAATTGATATACCACCCATAGCAACTAAGCTTGCTGATGACAGAGACGTTGATGCAGCAGTATTGTAGAATGTTGTTTGCCCTGTTTCAGCATTTGTTCTAAGAATATCATTTATCAAATTTCCCGATGTGTTATATCTTGATATTGCAAAGTCGTCATTTGTCTTTTTTATAGAATATTGTACCACATCATCAACATTGCAAAACATTATAGCATTATCGGTACCACTGTAAAACACTTGACCATAATTACGTTGGTTTCCTCCAACATAAAAGTCTCCCCCAACACTTGCACCGCCAGCAACCAACAATGCCCCACCATCTGTAACACTTGCCGCATTTGTCATGGCTTGTATAGTTAACCCTCCAAATGTAATAATTGATCCTGATGTCAAATTAATTGCTTCATCTGTTGCTGTTATAGTAAGGTATGCAAACGTGCTTGAACTATTTCCGCTTCCATTGATTTGCCCGCCAATGAATAAATCGCCTCCAATTGATGCTCCTCCAGCAACTGTTAGCCCTCCACCGTTTCCAATGTTTACGGCATTTTGATTGCCTCTTATTGAAAGACCTCCATGTATAACGACAGATCCATTGTTTGTAGTTGTTGAAGGTGATGTATCATAAATCACAACTTTTCCACCCACATGCATGTCTTTGGAGACACTTGCTCCTCCTCGCACTACAAAAGAACCATTTGATACATTTGTGGAATTGGCTGTATTCTCAAAAGTAGCAGTGTCATAAACTGACATAGTACCATTAACTGCCAACATACTTACTGGATTTGATGTGTTAATTCCAACATTACCATTGTGAGAAATAGTCATTCTTGTTCTCGTTTGCGTTACTATCTGAACATTTGAACACGTTGTATTGTCTTGATTCTTTATCACAAGACTTTTTGGATAAGTATCATTTCCATATTCACCAAAGTCATCTGTGACTCCAACTACTCCTCTGATTAAACCATCTTGTGCCATCACCAATTGTGGATTACCAGAAGTGCTCTCAATGTAAACACTTGCATTTCCTCCTCCATTACTTATGTGTAGATCTTTGGATACATCATCAAATGTCAAGCCTGTTGTAGTACGCAGCCCACTTGTTCCATTTCCATACAATACACTTCCACTTGAGAAGTATTCCCTTCCTGTACCACCATATTCAATTCCTACTGCAGTGCCCTTCCACACCCCGGTTTCAATTGTTCCTAATTTTGTAACATGAGATTGATCAGAAAGAGTCTCTAATGCTGCCCCACTTCCACCCGTCAAACCAGTTCCTGCAATATCACCCTTTACACGCAGTGCATCATCAACTATTTCTATGGAAGAGTTATCAACATTAACAAAAATTTCATTGAAATTCTTTGATAATCCAGCTCCTGCTGTTACTTTACCCAATCCACTAAATTGCACAAAACTCAAGTTATGAGTTCCCACTACATCATTGCCTTCTGCTGAATTACAGATCCACCCAGTTGACGCTTGAAGAATACCAAATTGAATAAATGTAAAGATACCAACTGCATGATCTCCTACAATTAAATCCATTGATCTTTGTGGAGCACCTGAGCTGTAAACAATGTACATGCCATTTTCACTCTCATCAATTTGATTTTTAATTAGAATACGATCATATTCTCGTAATGTGTATCCATCAATAACGGCGCCTGGATTATAAGCAGTACTCAAGTTCCCATGCGTCGTTGTTGCCACTTGCACAGACTCTTTTGCATACAATCCTCTAAGTGCTGCTAAATCAACATAGGCCTTGGTGGCAACATCCTGCAAATTTACTGGGTCTTTGACGTTTGTGATAGGCTGATCGTGCATATGCAATCTACTGTACAGATCGGTCTGTCCCGATATTCTTAGATTCTTTTGCACGCTCACTCCTCCAGATACCACTAATGATGCAGTTGATGTATCTACCGACTCTGCAGTATTCGTTATCACATTCACCATTGAGTTTGTTAGAACATTTGTATAGATGTTTGCTGCAAACTTGTCTTCAATATAGAAGTTTGTACCTAACGTTGATGCTCTGTTTATTGTATCCACTGCGAATAGAGATGCACCTGAAGAATTTGTAACAAGCAAACCACTTGTGCTGTCTGTGACTATTGTCACTTTGCCATTTGTATGTATTCCTCTCCTGACTCCCAATCCACCAGACAATGACAATGAAGCCGTACTTGCATTCACAGCATCTGTTGTACTATTCATAGAAACATCTCCCCGTATTCCTACATTACCAGTTTCGCTTTCTACAGACATTAATTCAAGAGAGCCGTTATTGCTTGTCACCATGAATTTGGGTTTGTTTCCTGTATTATTGTAATCACTGTAATTTGGCACATTCACGTTCAGTATTCTACCACTGTTCACTCCCATTGAACCTCTTCCTATTGTGTACCCTGCACTCTGATCGTGCAATGCCTTTAGTTGAATCAGGCTTGGGGCACTTGTGCCATTTGTCGCATTCACAATCTCAAGTGCTGCTTGATCACGTGACCCATCTCCAGCATTTATCCTGGCCTCTCCATGTCTAGCATTATCGATAACAAGAACACCGTATCCTCCATTCCTCTTTTGCACAAACAATGCTTCTGAACTATTTGAATCAATAACTACACCCCCCTCCGTATACAACTTTTTCTGCACTCCTATACCTCCAAGCACAACCAGCGAAGCGGTTGACCCAGAATCTGCCTCATTCGTGCTTGTGATTACGGTAGATGAACTCGATAGTAGTAATGCACCTGTAGTAGCTGATCTAATTGATTGAGAGTCCGCTCCAAAGGTAACAGGAACCTCGTATGGAACTTGAACCTTTTGTGAATTTAAACGGATGCTTACAGTAGCACCAATGTAAAGATTATTATCACTATCGGAATAAATCTTCTGATTACCACTTCCACCAAGCTTCAAAGCATTGTCTGTTGGAATCCTGACATCCAAATTGGGTCCTGGAGAGAGATAGATATGATTGCCCGCTCCAATCAATAGATCATTGTTTAAATTTGCTGATATGCGTTGAAATTCATTACTAAATGATATAGGAATATCCAATGGTAACAGCACCTTCCGGTTTGATCCAGGATTCAACATGATGTCTTGTCTGGCAGCCATTATCATGTTGTTTGCACTGTCCGTATAAATCTTTTCATTTTGTGTAGAAAATGTCAGAGGGGTTTGGTTTGGAATATTTATTGCTTTTCCATAAGCTAAATAAAAATTAACATGTCCACTCCCTGTAACGTTAATATCCTTTGTAACACTATCTGCCGCAATACTTTGCTCTGTTGTTCCCAATGCTATCTGTTTATCAAATGGCAACCTCACATTCAAACCAGGTGTCAAGTTTATTTCTCTAGTACTTGTGATATTCAAAGAATCTGTTGTACTATTTGTCCAGATCTCGCTAGCACTATTCCCACTACCCACTAATGACAGCTTTCCTCCCACAAACACTGATTTCTTCACCCCAACTCCCCCACTCGTCTTTAGTACACCCGTTGTGCAACTGGTTGAATCAGTTGTACCTGTAAATGTTATATCAACAGATATTGTATCGACAGAATCAAGCCTTTTCGACGCATCGTTCCAAGTCATTATTCCCGATGGTAATGGATTGTCTTGTCTTGTGGCCACAGCTTGCAAATTACTTATAACCCCTACTCTGTATGTTTGATCAGATTCATTATAAACCATTCTGTAGTTCTCTAAACTACCCCTCTCGATTTCAAACCCAGACTGGTTCAATGTAACACCACTTCCAGTTTCTCTTCTATTAATTAAAACAATATTGTCTTCAAACTCTATCACGTTTGTATCCAAAATTGTTGTATTCCCCTTGACCCACAAATTTCCATTAATAGTCGAATCCCCCGTTATCAACATGTTTGCAAATGTTGGTGAACTTGTTACTCTCACTTCTTGATCCAAAAAATCATCATGTTGTATAATAATGCCAGCTATACTGTTATATGTTATTCTGTTATTCAAAATTGGTTTAGGCATCCTCTATTATTTAAAACCCACAAAAAAATTCCGCGAATAACGCGTACACGTGTTCATCACTACTTAAAAAAAATTTATTATAAAACAAAAACAGAACAATTAATGAAATCTATCGAAGAACGTTATCAAAAATTAGACCAAAGAGAACATGTCTTGGTCAGAAGTGGTATGTACATTGGATCTGTCGAGAAGCACCTTGAAGAAATGTGGGTGTACAATAGAGACAAGATGCACAAAAAGATGGTCGAGTACAGCCCAGGATTCTTGAAAATTTTTGATGAAGTCTTGACAAACTCATTGGATCACAGTAATAGAGACCCAACCGTGTCTGCAATCAAACTTGATTACGATGTTACTACCGGGGTAATAAGTGTGTGGAACAATGGGTCTGGAATCCCCGTCGTAGAACACAAAGAACATGGTGTATTTGTCCCAGAACTTATATTTGGACACTTGCTCTCAGGAAGCAACTATGATGATAATGAGCAGAGAATTGGCGCAGGTCAAAATGGACTGGGGATCAAATGCGTGAATATTTTTTCTAAAACATTTACAATTGAAACAATAGATTCCGAACGTGGACTAAAGTTTGTTCAAAGCTACTCTGACAATATGTCCATAAAGTCAAAACCTCGAATTACTAAAAATTCAGGACGAAGTTATACCAAGATCACATTTTTGCCAGATTACAAGAGATTTGGAATGAATGGGTTGGATCGAGACACAATCGGATTGCTTGAAAAACGAGTATATGATTGTGTTGCGTGCACAAACCGAAATGTCAGCATCTCGGTAAATGGGATAAAAATACGAGGTCGTGGAATAGTTGACTATGCAAAGTATTTTTTTAATGATGAAAACATCACACAAATCTCTGAAAGCATTGTGCAAAATGTAGCCGGAACAGAATTTGTATGGGAATACATCGTTGTTCCTTGGGATCATTATGAACAAGTTTCATTTGTTAATGGCAATTCTACATATGGTGGAGGAAAACACGTTGATCACATATTATATCAAATTACATCCAAAATTAAAACACTTTTGGAAACAAAAAAGAAATTAAAAGATGTTAAACCAGCCATGATACGAGAACGAATGTTCTTATTCCTAAGAGCAACAGTTATTAATCCTCGTTTTAGTAGCCAAACAAAAGAAGTCCTTACAACTCTCTCCAAGGATTTTGGTTGCAAAATTGAAGTATCTGACAAATTTATAGACAAAATTTGGAAATCATCTATTATCAATGAAATTGTTGACATATGCAAACTAAAGGAATCAAATGAACTAAGTAAGGCCACTGATGGCAAAAAAAAGAATAAGATATATATCCCTAAACTTGAAGACGCTCTATGGGCTGGTACACAACGTTCAGACCAATGCACTTTAATCCTTACAGAAGGAGACTCTGCAAAAACATTTGCCATGTGGGGTAGAAGTGTTGTTGGCGCAGAACGGTATGCTGCGTATCCATTAAAAGGCAAAGTTCTCAACGTCAGAGACGCAAGTGTGCAACAACTCCTCAACAATGAAGAAATCAACAACTTGAAACAAATTATAGGATTAAAAAATGGGAAAGAATACTTTAACACATCAGAATTAAGATACGGACGAGTTATGCTCTTGACTGACTCTGATGTTGATGGGACTCATATCAAATCATTGATTGTGAACTTTTTTCATACTATGTGGCCAAGTCTCATCAAACTAAAATTTATTCAAACCTTAAGAACTCCAATTATTAAAGCCATCAAAGGAAAGCGTGTCATTGAATTTTTCACTGAACAAGATTATGAAAAATGGCAAGCAGATGCAAACGTTACAACATCTGGATATCATATTAGATACTTCAAAGGGTTAGGAACAAGCCAAAAAGATGATGCCAAAGACACTTTTCGACGAATAGATGATCTTCGTGTTGATTATTATTATAAAGATAAAAAGTGCGACGAATCAATTTTACTGGCCTTTCAAAAAGACAAAAATATCACAAAGGGGTCAAATGCCCCCAAATGCACAGATCAGCGCAAAGCTTGGTTGTCAAAATACAAGCGAGATGATTATATTGATTCTAAACAAAATCGTGTAAGCTATCAAGATTTAATTAACAAGGAACTTATTCATTTCTCCATATATGATAACACAAGAAGCATTCCCAACTTGTGTGACGGATTAAAACCAAGTCAAAGAAAAATCCTATACTACATGCTTAATAAATCAATTACCAAATCGATTAAAGTAGCTCAGCTTTCAGGATATGTTTCTGCTGAGACAGGATATCACCATGGTGAAACTTCTCTTCAACAAGCTATTATCGGCATGGCTCAAAACTTTATAGGAACAAATAATATAAATCTACTATATCCAGATGGTAACTTTGGTTCAAGACTCAGTGGAGGAAAGGATGCTGCAAGTCCTAGGTACATTTTTACACGCTTAGAAACAATTACTCCCTTGATTTTTAATAAATACGACACACCACTCTTAACTATGTTAAATGACGATGGTCAACAAGTTGAACCAGAATGGTACATTCCTGTCATTCCTATGATTCTCGTAAATGGATGCGAAGGAATCGGAACAGGCTATTCTACATACATACCACCTTACAATCCAAAAGATATTATTGCAAATATCAAAAGATTCCTTCATGATCAACCTGTCTCTGACATGAAGCCATACTTTCGAGGATTCGGTGGAGATGTTGTTGAACTCGAACGAGGCTCTTACATGACACGTGGCAAATGGACACGAATTTCCGATAAACAAATCTCCATTCATGAACTCCCAGTTGGCACTGCTGTAACTACGTATAAAGAGTTTTTGGAAAGCTTAATAGAAACAACACCCCTAAAATCAAGTGGCCAACAATCCAAGCGAAACTCTATTCTAAAAGATGTTGTAAATAATACGGCAGACGAAGACACTGGTATATCCTTTTTGGTAGAATTCCGAGACCCACAATATCTTGATAAGCTCATCCAAAATAATACTCTTGATAAAGAACTGAAATTACTCAAACTTTTCAGCATCAATAATATGTATCTATTTGATGATAACCTTGTCCCTGTAAAATATCAAACTCCAAGCGATATACTTCTAGACTTTTGTGATATTCGACTTGAATTTTACGCAAAACGGCGTGACTATTTGATAAACAAACTGTCCGAAGAACTCAAATATTTGCAAGCAAAAGTCAAGTTTATTTATGAATATATTAATAATGTTATCCAAATAAATAATACTCCTCGTTCTACCATTATAGAAATGCTTAAAGATAGGGAGTATCCCACTTCCGGAGACGATGGATATGACTACCTTATAAAAATGCCAATTGTTTCCCTTACTCGAGAAAAAATAAATGAGCTCAATAAACAGACAGATGACAAAAGAGCAGAACTTTTGTCTATAAAGGAAAAAACACCAAAGCACTTGTGGCTAGAAGATCTCGTAATCATTTCTAAACATCTCGATTAATGGTGCGTGCAAAACCTACACTTTATATATGTGACAGAATAAATATGCTTTACACTCTATTTGTGTTCACTGTCGGTGTATATGTTGGTCAAGAATATAAAAAATTTCCTGCTATTCGAAGTTTTGCTGAATATGGAATAACACAATTAAGCAATCACGCGAACAAACAACCGGATAAACAATCACCTTTCTATGACATTATCAAAACATTTCTGAATATAAAGAAAAATTGATTTAAAAGAAATACAATTGTTCATATATATTCGCAATATTATGCCTTCTTCTACAAATGTCGTAATTTGTGATTATATGAATGTTTTTTCAGACTTCAGGGAGATTAAATACAAGCAAAAAAATATAGACTTTCATATTGTTAAGCAGTCAAACAAACGTCAAGACACAATTGATTTTTTTACGTTGTTGTTTACCAAATACATTCAGTATGTTCACATTTCCAAGTCAAGCAAGTTCTTTTTTGTGATGAAACGATTAAATGGATACGATGAGATCTTAAAGTCAGTTCTCGAGCAGTTCCGTTATCTTGATATAACTATTTTAACAATAAACGACAAATATTCAAACGACATTGTTGATAAAAACAAGGACGACTTTTTGTGCCAGTATTTATTCATGGAAATGCAGAAAAAATTTCCTTGTACGCTTATATCAAATGACAAATATAGAGACAGAGAATTCTATATCAATCTTTTTGACTTTGATATGCACATATCTTTCATAAAGTGGAATCGGAACAAGAAGTGCGTCGACAATTCCTCCAAGATATTTAAAATAAACACAGAATTTAGTAAGCATCTAATTCGGCAAAATTTTAAGCGTTGTACAATTGCAAAGCATAATCTTTACAAAATCATTTAGGATAAATGTTCTTATCAAATATTTATCTTACATCTCCACTTGTCTAAGAGGTGGAATTATTTTATTGTCTATACTAATAATGAGTGATATTCCATCAATAGATAGTTTACACAGGGAAAAAAGTATCAAAGATGACTCAAAAGCAAAAATATTCAATCTTGTCCTTAACAAGTGTGTTGAGAAGATTTCATACACCAATAGGCACACAGACAAGACCTTTGTTATATTTGAAGTTCCTCAAGTTTTGATTGGATACCCACTGTACGATATGAAATCTTGTTTACTTTTCTTAATTACTAAATTATCTGCAAGCGGTTATATTATTGAATTTATAGACCCTTTCTACTTGTACATTGACTGGGGAAGCAAAACCAACCGAACGAACAAATTTCACGTTCCATCAAGCAACCCTAATAAATTAAAACATGATACCATGAACTTGCTTCAACAGTTCCCGAATACGTCAAAAATCGAATTTGTTTACGAAGATACTTTACCTCGGAAAAAGAATAAAAAGAAAAAAAGATAATATTGTTGCTAAAAAATAATATACTTGTCATAATTATGGACGATCCGGCTCAAGATCATGTAGACTTTATGATTATTGATAGTTATGCAACACCAGAAGGGGACTTTGTTACAGAATTCAAAGAATGTGATGGCAGAATATTAATCAAACACTTTTCTGGTGTAAATAGCGAGAACTTCCTTATAAGGAAATTAAACGGCAAACAAATGCAGTTTGCTTTTATTAAATTGCATGGTGTATACTATGTTAATATTAACGGACACCACATTATTGACTATAAAAAGTTTAGGCATATTCAAAGCATTTCCGATATCGACCCAGATGTAAAAATCAACAATCTGTACATTGGCGAAATTGTCTTGTTAAACTGTGACACAGAAATTGTTTATAAGGCTCTTAACGTTATGCACAAATGGATGAAACGGAAATCATGGTGGTTGGAAGATCTTTTGTATTATGTGTTCAATTAACGAATATACATTAAAGAGACTATAACAATAATTGCAAACTGCATGGTATACAACGTTCGCTTATACCCTTCATCATCATATCCTATACCATATAGTCTTGGTTTTCCATTTGGCTTAAACAACATACTAGGTTTTATGATGTAAATGATGATAATTGCCGCTAACAAAAGAGGTATCCGATGTTTTATCTTTTCACTAAGCAACATACTCCTATAATTATAAAATACTAAAATAAAATTACCAAAACCTCATCAAAATGTTTTTTTCAAAAAATGGAATATTATGCATCAACTTTAGGTAATCATAATATGCCATTTTTTGAGCACTTGAGATACTTTAGAGAAATAAAGAGTCTTAATAATGGCGGATTTTCAGAAGTCAAGTTATACCAATGCAGGGATGTTCATCATGGCGATGTTGTTTGTAACAAAACATATGTTGTTAAAAAGATGAAAAGGGGATATGGTGCCCATCACTCTCAATCATTTATTGACAGGATGATGTATAATGAATATTTTCACTGTTCTATTCTAAAGCATGAGAATATTATCAAAGCATTACATGTTGATCAAGTATCTCGATGCTTGATTTTTGAACACTTTATCAGTATAGATCTGTTTGACTATCTTGAAGAACATCCTGTTATTGACCCCAATACTCTTTTAGAGTGGTTCTCACAGCTTCTTCATGCTGTTTCATATATTCATGGCAATTATGTTGCTCACATGGATATAAAATTAGAAAATATTATTATTGAATTAGAACATCAAAGAATAAAACTAATAGACTTTGGCCATGCTATGCACTTTGATATAAACAAACAGCATAATAAAATTTGGGGGACTGAATGTTACATGAGTCCAGAGATGATTTCGTATACAGGTTATTTTCCGGACAAAGTAGATGTCTGGTGCTGCGGTATCGTCCTCTATAACATGATGTATAACAAAATGCCATGGGCAGATTCACGAAGCGACAGGTGCAAACATGCGTGCTTATCAATTGAACACGACATTCTTGACACGAGTATCTTTCAACCACACAAATTACTCTACAGATTAAGGAAATTATTTATTGGAATGCTACAACCGATGCCACATGAGCGGATAAATATACACCAAGCCAAGAATCTCTTAATAGGTTAAGTACTATCTCTATATATTACCTATATCTCTATAGATTACCTATATCTCTATATTAAATTTTTATTTTATTATATATTAGTAATAAGATAATCTCGATGAACACGTCCCATCCAAGCATGTTTGAAACAACTCCTCAAATACCAATTAAAACTAGTCTGCAAGAAACTAAACAGAATGTTACAATAACTGATAAACAACAATCATCAGGCAAATATGCGTTCACAGAAGCAGACGATCAGTTGGCACCAAGCAATACAAAGTATTTATTCAAAAACTTGTATGGAGAAACTTTACTAACCTCCATGTTTTTTTCCTCAAAAAATATCGAAAATATTCAAAAAATCGTTCGTTTCTTGGTACATAAGGAAGTTGGTCAAGTTATTGACAATCAATCTACCACTGAGCTCCTAATTATAATGAGAAGTGTATTTTTGGAGTACAGTGCACATCCCAAACTTCCTCGGGATACTATGACAAAAAATGAAAGGGATGCTCTTAACAAACAATATACAAACGAAGTTTTTAGATTGAATGATATAACAGTAAATACAATTGTTCCAAAAGTAATTTCGCAGCTGCAACAATATTTAACCTATCTTCGCGACATTAATACAGGTGCATATTTTAAAGAGAATCCTAAAAATGATTCTATTTCTGGACAAAGAGAATACAGAAGCCCTACACAGGTTTGGACCGGTGGAAATTTGTAAATCACATTATTAAATAGCCTTGACTTTTGTTATATATTTGTAAACAACGGTTTCTCCATTGATTTCAACTTCAGTTTCATGATTGGTTTTTGTAACCTTGTACTTGAAAATCTTTCCAGCAGATCCTCTTGTTGTCTCTCTAACATGAATTTCAAGACTCACTCTTCCTGTCTTTTTACTAGCAGACATGTTTCTGAATACTTGGGAAAATGCTTTCTTTGCAGCATTAGAGGGAGCTTCTGATACATATCTTCCACCGTCTCTTCTTAACTTCTTTCCACTCTTGTATATTGCCTCAACTGTAAATGAACGTGACATGTTTATATGTAAGCAATAAAAAAAAAATCTGTAAAACTTTTTTGTAGATATATGTCATAAACACATGGGAAACGTAACATCAATTGACTCTTTGCGAGGCCCACAAGGATTACCGATAGATTCGTCAATTGACATTCCCTGACACTCAGGTGAGGTTGCCAATGTCTCTTGACACAAACGGCCCTTAGGCACATTTGCTGGTTAGGCTCTATCCGCACAGTTCTCAGAATTTATTTCTGGAACAGTTTTTTAAAGATA
>Ga0169931_10002327_pt1 | contig 31044 bp, 33 predicted proteins | sample Kivu_15m_20L_FD_129675 | JGI IMG/M metagenome (GOLD analysis project Ga0169931, IMG submission 129675) | Freshwater microbial communities from Lake Kivu, Western Province, Rwanda to study Microbial Dark Matter (Phase II) - Kivu_15m_20L... | ecosystem: Environmental > Aquatic > Freshwater > Lake...
AGTTCATGGCAGAACTCGTTGCCAAATGTATAATGGAAGTGCCAATTGGCATGAAATTTCTAAAGTTAAAAATGCGGTAAAAATTCCTGTTATTGCCAATGGTGATATTAAAAATGCTGAAAACGCCAAAACTGCCCTCGAATTATCGGGCGCCGATGGTGTGATGATTGGAAGAGCCTGCTATGGCAAGCCTTGGCTTATCGCTCAAATTGCTGATGAATTGGCGGGGCGAAAAATTTTATCGACTCCAAATTTAATTGAACAAAAACAAATTGTTCTCAATCATTTTAATGATATGATTTTGCATTACGGCTTGCAAGTTGGTATTTCATTAGCAAAAAAACATATTGGTTGGTATAGCGGAGGATTAAGTGACTCAGCTGAGTTTCGGGCGATGATAAATATTTGTGGCAGTTATAATGATAAATTGCCTAATCAAGAGAATTATTATCAAGAATCTGCACAAAAAATTATTGAATTAATCAATAATTTTTACGATAAAAACATTGTCCTTAACTAAATTTTATTCATATCATAACATTTCCACTAATAAATGAACTGATTTAGGTATTTATAAATTAAGCTTTATCTTTTTTCGACTGCACCTCTTCCGCTTCCAATTGAAATTGCACTTGGTCGTGAAGATTGATTTGGTGGTAGTGCTTCTTTTTCTCCTCTTGCAATGCTTTCGAATGCACTTCTTTCGCTTCCAATTGAAATTGCACTTGGTCGTGAAAATTTACTTGATAATGCTTCTATTTCTTCTCTTTCAATGTCTTCTAATGCATCTCTTGGACTTGCTTCTCTTACAAATCTATCTAGATTATCGTTATCTAAAGGAGGTAAGTGGATTTGAGGAAGTAAAGGAGGTAAAGGGTGTGGAGGAGTGATTTCTTTTGAAAATCTCTTAAATAACGAAAAATTCCTCGGATCCCCAATAAAACCTCGGCCATCATGCTTGGAACTCGGTAATTGTAATGGCAAGAAAGGCAGGCGATCTATATAGCTTACCTCTCCTACCACCTCACCTTCTTTAGCTAAATCTCTAAGTCCAACTTGTCCAATTCCAATTTTTTCAACAAAACCTTTTAGTAATTTTTTATAACTTTCGATCCCTTGAGATGAGTAATATAGACCTGCCAACATTTCTACGCTAAGCTTTGTTAAATTTTCCGGGCTTTGATCTTCGATGGAAAATTTTGCAACCTGTCGCATCCGTCCTCGTGTTACTGGAATTACATTGTTAAGTTCAAATTGCGAAATTAATCTTTGTGCCATCTGAGTATAGGAGTGGTGCACATGCGTTGTATATGTATCTGAGGGTTTTATACCCCTACCTGAAGCCATTCTTGCAAATGCATCACCAAAATTAATAGAACCCTCCAATTGAAAATTTGGATTAAACAATAATTCATTAAAAAACATTATATTTAATAAAATTGCAGTATGTAAAGGAGAATTTGCACACTTGACATATGGACTACGAAAAAAATCTTTACATGTTTCGCTAACTTCAAAACTCGAATAAGCGGGTTGTCTGGTAATATAATCAATTCTTCCTTGCATCGAAGATATTTTTCCATGAAATCGTGATTCGGGGTTTAAAAAATAATCCGCCATTAACGCTAAAGCATCATCCGCTAGATAATTTTCAATTACACCATCAGAATTAAGAACTTGAATTACAAATCCGTTTCGGTCTAATGCAAATTCTTCTGATTTTTTTTTAAATCTATATATCGGCTCCTCTCTTTCAATAGCTCCTAATGTTGGATCTATTTGGCTAATTTGAGAAATTGGTCTTTTCATATTTTTTTTATATTAATTTACATTTAACTAAATATAAATTAATTAATAAAATATTATTTTCAATAAATATATTATTGATTGTTAATTATACCAATTCGATATCTTTAAAAAAAATTATAACAAAATTTTTTGCCAGTCGTGCCTGAGGGCAACGCTCGTGTTTTTTTCAGTCGCGCCTTAAGGCAACGACATGATTTTTGCCAGTCGTGCCTGAGGGCAACGCTCGTGTTTTTTGCTTAAATCTTTAATTAAAAAATGGAAATGGTATTACATCTTCGATTTGCAATTGAAGCTTTTCGACCCCCATCCAGCTAGTAATTTCAATATTTGCGATAATATTTATAGCCTGAGAATTTTTGCAATCTAATAAAAATTTTGCCAAATCATTTTGATTGTGACGAAATAAAATTGCCGATATTGAATTGTTAAAACCAACTAAAGATTTTGCATTAAAAATTACATTCAGATGTTCTTGATTCTTGCCAACAAAATTTGTTTTAATTTTATATAAATTTTTAATGAAAAATTTTGGACGCGAATTTCCTACGCCAAAAGGCTCTAGCTTTGATATTTCTTTAATCAAATCTATGTTTAGTTGTGATGCATCTATTGCTAAATCATAATTTAAAATATTATTTGCTAAAATTTTATCAATTTTATTTTGCAATTTTTGATTTAAAAACTGATGAAAATTTTTAATTTGCGATGATAACAAACTAAAGCCTCCCGCCATTGCATGTCCTCCTCCCTCCATAATTAAATTAGCGATTTTGGCATTCAAAATTTCCGCTCCAAAATCAATACCAGCTACAGAGCGACATGAACCCTTAGCTTTATTAGTCTTGTCATCAATTGTTATAACGGCAACAGGTTTACCATAGAGCTCCTTTAGCCTTGAAGCAATTATTCCTATAACGCCTTGATGCCAATTAACACCAACTGCAAAAATTACTGAATCATCCTTGTTAAATCCATCGATATTATTTTCGAGATTATCAATTGCCTGAGCTAAAACCTGCGCCTCAATTTCTTTACGACTTTTATTATGCTCCTCCAATTGATTAGCAATTTCAATGGCTAAATCTTGGTTATCGGTTGATAAAATTTCAGCACCAAGATGAGAACTCCCAACTCTTCCTCCAGCATTTATTCGAGGTCCAATCACAAATCCTAAAATATAACTATTAAGCTCACCATTTACTCCCGCTGTGTCGATAATAGTTTTTAGACCTAGATTTTGTCTTTTTTGCATTATTTTTAATCCGTTTGCAACAAAGCAACGATTCAATCCAGTAAGGCTCATTACATCACAAACAGTTCCAAGGGCAACTAAATCAAGAAGCTGATATAAATTTGGTTCCGAAATTTTTTCGAAAAAATTTTCTTTACGCAATTCTTTTGTAACCGCAACTAAAAATAAAAAAACCACTCCCGCTGCACATAAATTTTTATGTTCGAAGCTTTCATTTAAAAGATTTGGATTTATTACTGCAATGGCTTCGGGCTTTTCCACAACTCCTAAATGATGGTCAATTACTATAATTTCTAGACCGATTTTACTGGCAGTTTTCAAAGGTTCAAAGGCCACAGTTCCACAGTCAACCATAATCACCAAATCAGTGCCTTTGTTTCTAAGGTTAATTAATGCATTAGAATTTGGACCATATCCTTCATTAATTCTATCTGGAATGTAAATTTCTACATCTATATTTAGTGATTTAAAAAATCGCTTTAAAAGCGCGCTGGATGTTGCTCCATCAACATCATAATCTCCAAAAATACTAATTTTTTTGCGTTTTTTTATTGCTAAAATTGTGCTTGCAACCGCTTCTTGCATCGAGCTTAATAAAAATGGGTCGGGTAAAATATTTTTTATTTTTGGATCCAAAAAATCATGAATTTCATCAATCTTAACTTCACGAATCAATAGTAATTTAGCCAAAATTTCTGATATTAAAAATCGTTGTGAAACTTCTATTGCCAACCTTTCGTCGAAATATTTCTGTTGCCAATTTTTATTTAAAACCGATAAATTGTGGTGGGTGTCTTTTAATTTCATTAAGTGTCTTGCAAGAAACTTTTTAATAATTTGGCTCGCTTTGGATGTTGAAGTTTTTTCAAGGCCTTAGCCTCAATTTGTCGAATCCTTTCACGAGTTACTGAAAACTGCTTACCAACCTCCTCTAGGGTGTGATCAGTAACCATTCCAATTCCGAATCTCATCCTTAACACCCTCTCTTCTCTGGAAGTTAGTGATGATAAAATTTGCGAAGTTAATTCTTTTAATTTTGAGTGCGAAGCTGCATCGAAAGGCAAAACTGCAGTCTTATCTTCAATAAAATCTCCTAGAACACTCTCTTCATCATCTCCAGAAATTGGCGATTCAAGACTCACAGGATCTTTTGAGGTTCTTAAAACTTTTCGCACTTTATCTACTGGCATTAACAATCTGTCAGCGATTTCTTGAGCGTCGGGAGTTCTACCCAATTCTTGCGTAAGTTGACGCGAAGTTTTTACAATTTTGTTAATGGTTTCAACCATATGAATTGGTATACGAATAGTTCGAGATTGATCCGCAATAGCTCTGGTTATTGCTTGTCTAATCCACCAAGTTGCATAGGTTGAAAATTTGTAGCCTCGGCGATATTCGAATTTATCAACAGCTCTCATCAAGCCAATATTGCCCTCTTGGATTAAGTCTAAAAATTGTAGACCACGATTTGTGTATTTTTTTGCAATAGAGACCACCAAGCGAAGATTGGCTTCAATCATTTCTTTTTTGGCTTTTGATTCTTCTTCTTGACTATATCTAATGTTGCTAATCATTTTTTTAAAATCAATCAAAGACAAACCCATAATTTTGGTAAATTTGGCAATTCTTTCAAGTGAAATATTAATTTGATCTGCACTATCTTTGACAAAATTTTGCCACTTAGAATCTTTGATGGCAGAGATTTTTTGCAACCATTTTTCGGCGTCCTCAACCCCAATATAATTTTTAAGAAAATCAATTTTTTCGATGTTGTAATTTTGTGATAATTTTAACAAATCCAATTCTATTGATAATAATTTTTGTTGAGCTTCATAGAGCTGGTCAACAAGAGCTTTAATTAAGCCATCATTAAAACTAACTTCATTTGTTAATTTAACAAAATCCTGCTTTAATTTATTAATATCTTTATCGCTTTTAATTTGATCTGGGTTTTTATTTTCAGATTTGTCGATAATTTTTTGACAAATATTAGCGATTTTTTGAAATAGTTCCAACATTTTTGGCATTAAAATTCTTTCCATCGAAACGAATGATACTGCACTCTCGTCAATTTCTTCCAACTCTTCATCTTCAAAAAGCGAATCTTCATTTACCTCAATAGAGTCAGCCTGCTCTATAATTGATGCCACATCCTCAACATTCCCATCGGTAATCGGATTCTGATTTTCACTACTTTTAATCATTTCCTCCAATTCTGAATTGTAGGTTTCGTCGATGCGAATAATGTCACGAAGTAATAATGTGCCGTTGGCTAAACCATTATACCATTCGATAAAATGCCTCATAATTAGCGGGCTTTCATACAAAAAATTAACAGTTCTTCCTCTTCCTTCTTCAATTCTGATGGCAATCGAAACTTCATCATCGCGAGTGAGAAGTTTAACGGTACTCATGGATTTCAGGTAAGTTTTGACAGAATCCTCGCTTCTTTTTTGACTTTTATCATCATCTTTGCTCGCCAAACCCTCTTCAATAAGCCTTTCTAAATCCTCTTCCTTTTCTACAATTTGAATTTTAAATTCACCCAAAATATCAACAATTTTATCAAGTTTTTTTGGATCAAGCTCGGTTTCAATATTTTCTAAAATTTGATCATAGGTTAAATATCCTTGGGTTTTTCCAATTGCAATTAATTTTTTTAGTTTATTAGCAATTTCACTCGAAATTCTTTTATTTTCATCTTCTTTAAGATTTTCATTAGGCTCATTTATTTGTAATATTTTTTCAGCAATTCTAGCAGATCTGTCACTTAAAATTGCCGAAGGTTTTGACTCCTTTTTTAGCATTGCCCTAGCTTGTTGAGCAAATTTTTTTGGGTCATTAGCCTGATTTAGTTTAATAAATTTATCTTTTTTAGAAACAGATTTTTTTGTGGTCTCTTTACTGGTTTTGATATTTTTAACAACTGGCTTTGACTTTGATAATTTTGCAGTTTTAGCTGATTTTATGGGTTTAACATTTGGTTTTTTTGCTTTAATGTTTTGCTTTGCTGGAGATGGTTTTTTTATAGTTTTTTGTAAATTTTTCGAATTATTTTTAATAGCAATTTTTTTGGTTGGCAAAGTTTTATTATTGGAAATTTTGGTTTTTTTTGCTGGTTTCGTAGCCTTTACTTCCTGAATTTTTGGCTTTGATTTAAGGTTTTTATTAACTTTTTTCAATGACTGAATATTTTTTTTGTTAGTTGGTTTTTGGGTTTTTGCAACAGTTTTTACAATTTGATTTTTTTTGGTCACCACTTTAGTTTTAGTTTTTTTATCAATTGCCGTTTTAGCTCTTTTAGTAATTTGAGTTTTTAAATTATTTTTCTTTTGTAAAATCTTTTTTATTTTTGCTGGAGATTTTTTTATAATTTTTTTTGCCATATTTTTGGATTGTTAAATTTCCTTTTCAATTTCTTGGCTAATTGCCCGAATTTCAAGCTCCAAGGATTGTTTATATTTAAAAAATTCAGTTGTTTTTTGACTTAAGATCATTGCTTGATGGGCGTTGTCATCATCATTTTCATTCAAATTTTCTTTATATTGTCTTTCAACTTTAATTAACAATTCTTTTAAAAGTAACAGACGAAATTTTTTGTGTAAATTATTTGAATTTAGCAAAGCTATAATCTTACGGATTTTATCATTATAAATCTTAAAATCTGATTTATCAAGCTCTTCGATAATATTTTTATTTCCATCTTGAATTAAATTTATGATAAAATCTTTCATTTCATTAAATTTTTCATCAACAAAATTATGTTCGTAAATGTTGAATTCATTATCTTCGTAGTTTATTAATTCAGGAAATTTTATTAGATATCCAATAATCGCATTTTGTATATGAAATTCCCCTGGATTTTTATCGATTATTAACTTATTAGACGAATAAATATTGATATTTTTAATTTTTTTACCCATTGAAAACAAGGTGTCCCTGACAAATAAATTAAAATATTTTTTGGTTGGCACATCATTAATTTGTGAAATTTTTTGACTAAGCTCAAACTCAAGTCTGGCCTTATTTTCTGGCGATATTGGTTGCATCATATCAATTTGCAATTCACCACAAATAAATTCAATTAAGGCTTTGGAAGCTGGTTTGGAGCTTTGCAATAATTTTTTAAATTCTAATATTCCAAAATTTTTAATAAATTCATCTGGATCCATTTTATTTGGAATAAAACAGAATTCTAAATTTTTTTTAGAGTTAATAATCGGCAATGCAAGTTCCAGCACTCGCTTAGAAGCCTTATATCCAGCGTTATCGCCGTCTAAACAAATTATTATTTTGTCGGTCACGCTAAAAAGTTGCTTAATGTGATCGTCACTAATTGCAGTTCCAAGCCCAGCTACCACATTTTCGCATCCTGCATTTGAAACCGAGATGCAATCAACATAACCCTCAACTAAAATTGCAAAACCCTCATCCATAATAGCTGGTTTGGCATTATAAAAATTATATATTGTTTGGCTTTTTTTAAAAATATCAGTTTCAGCAGAATTAAGATATTTCGGCATCTCATCACCCATCGACCTTCCGCCAAATGCAATTATACGATTCTTTCTATCGGTAATTGCAAAGGTAATTCGATTGCGCAATTTATCATAAAGCTTGCCTGCGTCGTTTTTGCCAATTACCCCACATTTTTCAATAAGTTCTTGGCTAAATCCCAGATTTTGCAGATGATTTTTAAGGGCATCATAAGAATTTGGTGCATATCCGATATGAAATTTTTTAGCAATTTTTGAATTAAATCCTCTTTTTTTTAAATAATCGCGGGCATTTTTACCAATTTGTTCATATAAATTTTTTTCAAAAAATTCATTTATTTTTTCGGCAATTTCAAAATCCCCAATATTGTAATTAGGGGAAATATTTGAATTAAATGCCACAATTGGTACCTCAATTCCATGGTCATTGGCCAATTTTAATACCGCTTCCTTGAAGCCCAGCTTTTCTTGCTCCATCGTAAATGTAATAATATCGCCATGAGCTTGACACCCAAAACAATGATAAAATCCCTTGTGATCATTCACATGAAATGAAGGAGTTTTTTCGTTGTGAAATGGACATAACCCCAGATAATCCTTGCCAGTTTTTTTTAATTTTACTTTTTTGGAAACTACATCAGATAGCAATATTCTTGCTCTTAATTTTTCAGGAAATTCGCGCGAAAAATTCATATATTTATTTGATTAAACTATATGCCACATAAAGTTTAACATTGTCATTGAAATTCCAAAAGCAATTGGAATTAAAAAATTATCGTCAATGTTAAACAAAGCGGGATAAGCTTCTAGATAAGTAATATAGATTGCCACCAAAATTGCAAAAAAGAAAAAGGAAGGTCGGCATTTAAAAATTAGTCCGATTGCAATAATAATAGCAATTGAAACCACTAAAAACGCTATTGAACCAGCAAGGCTTTTTTGAAAAAATTTTGGTGATTTTATTGATTTACCAATTACGGCTGCAATTGAATCAGCAAAAATCAAAATGCAAAACCCTGTTATTGCGATCACGGGTTCAAATAAGGCAAAATTAAAGCTAGCTGACAAAAATAACCACGACATTCCTGATAATTTTTTTTCATGCAATTCTTTATCGCGCATTATCAGGCTAAATATTGATGAAGTTGCTTTATTAAGGATTGAAATTTTACATCTACTATAATCTATGGCTACAACCAACATGGTTATTGGAATAAAAAATTTTGCAAAATTTTCTTTTCCTAATTTATAAAATGCCACTACAATAAGAAATGCTAAGAGATGAAACAACTTTCTAAGGATTTCTCTGCTAATTGTCATGTTATTTTTTATTTGGTTTAGATTCTTGATCTTGATAAATAACCAATTCATCTTTGCCAACATATCCAAGTATTTTTCTGGATTGCTCATCAACCAAGTCTAAATCAAGAGAATCATAATTCATTCCCCTTATTAAGTCTTTTTTAATGCGAATTTTATTTTGTAATTCTAATTTTTCTGTTTCAATTTTTTGGGCTTGTCTTTGAAGCGAATAATATTCGATTAATCCTTTATCGCTAAATATTGATACCATCATAAAATAAGTTATCAGTGATATCGCAACTCCATATGATATAAATGCAACCTTATTAATTCGATGCCTTCTTACAAAATTATATAAACTATATTTAGTTATAATCATATTAATTATTTTTATTGCAAAGTTCAATCGCACTACGAACAATATCGTGAGTCTTTGGCAGAGCCATACTCTCAAGATTTTGAGCATAAGGAAGTGGAGCATCAACTGATGCTAATTTTTTTATTGGAGCATCAAGATAATCAAAAGCCTCATCAATTAAAATCGAGGCAATTTCACTTCCAACAGATGCAAATGGAAATCCTTCTTCAACCGTAATGCATCTCGAGGTTTTTTTGACCGAATTAACAATGGTATCGCGATCAATTGGACGAATAGTTCTAAGGTCTATAACTTCAGCTGAAATACCAATTTTCTCGAGTTCTTCGCTAGCTTCAAGTGCATATTTTACGACTAAAGAAAATGCAATTATAGTTATGTCGGTTCCTTCTTTTAAAATTTTAGCTTTACCAATTTCAACAATGTGATCATCTTCATAATCTTCTTCAAAACTATAGCCATAAGTTAATTCATTTTCTAAAAAAATTACTGGATTTGGGTCACGAATGGCTGATTTTAAAAGTCCTTTAGCATCAGCTGAACTATATGGGGAAACCACTTTCAAGCCCGGTATTGAAGCATACCAAGCCGCATAACATTGTGAATGTTGAGCGCCCACTCTTGATGCTGCACCATTTGGCCCACGAAATACTATTGGGCAACGCACTTGTCCACCCGACATGTAGTTAGTTTTTCCTGCTGAATTTACAATCTGATCGATTGCTTGCATTGCAAAGTTAAAGGTCATAAATTCAACAATTGGACGCAGTCCAGCAAATGCTGACCCAATGGCAATCCCAGCAAATCCTTGTTCAGTTATCGGGGTATCAATGACTCTTTTGCTTCCAAATTCCGCAAGCAACCCTTGGGTAACCTTATAGGCTCCGTTATATTCGGCGACCTCTTCGCCCATGACATAAATTTCTGGATGTTGGCGCATTTCTTCTGCCATTGCTTCACGAAGTGCTTCTCTAACTGTAAGTTTTCTAAGTGTCATATTAGCTATAAATCTCGGTTAAAAGCTCTGATTCTTCAGGCTCAGGACTATTTTTGGCATATTCAACAATTGCGTTGACTTCATTTTTAATTAAATCCTCGATTTTTTTAAAATCATCTTCGCTAGCCATTTTATTTTCTAAAACTTCTGCACGAAGCGAATCGATTGGATCTAAATCTTTTTTGCAATTAACTTCTTCTTTTGAGCGGTAAGTGGCAGGGTCAGACATCGAATGACCTCGATATCTGTAGGTATCCATTTCAATTAACATTGGACCATTGCCAGTACGAACAAAATCAATACATTTTTTTCCTTCTGTTATGACTTCAAAAATATCCATACCATTAATTTTAACCCCCGGAATGTTGAAACCGATACCTCTTTTGTGAAGCTCATCAACGCTAGATGCCCTTGATACTGAAGTTCCCATGGCATAATGATTATTTTCAATAATAAATAACACTGGTAGATTCCAAATTTTTGCCATATTAAATGTTTCGTAAACCTGACCTTGATGGGCCGCCCCATCACCAAAATAACAAAAGGTTACATTGTTGTTACCTTTATATTTATCGGCAAATGCTAAGCCAGCACCTATCGGCACCGATGCACCAACAATACCGTGACCTCCATAAAAATGCTTTTCCAAATCAAATAAATGCATGGAGCCACCCTTTCCTTTTGATGAACCATCTTTTCTGCCCAAAAGTTCTGCCATAATTTTTTTTGGATCAGAACCAACCGCAATCATATGACCATGATCGCGATAGGTGGTAATAACTTTATCTCCTTCAATCATATTATATTTCATGCCTGATGCGATTGCTTCTTGTCCAATATATAAATGGCAAAAACCAGCAATTAAGCCCATTCCATAAAGTTGCCCAGCTTTTTCTTCGAACCTACGAATTAATAGCATTTCTTGATATAAATTTAATAGCTCTTTAGAATTAAAGCTTTTAACGATATTATGTTTATCTTTTTTATCAGATGTAATTTTTTTAATCATAATGAATTATTTTAATAAACAAAAATTTTAAAATTGTTGATGGATATTTTAAAATAATTTTATAGTAAATGTCAAATTTATAATATTTAAATAATTTAAAACCTATAAATTAAAATGATTATTATTTTTTAATATCCTCTTGAATCTGAACTTGTGAATCTGGGATAATACCATTTCAACTAATAAATGAACCATTTAGGTATTTATAAATTAAGCTTTATCTTTTTGGCTAAAAATCTTCAAAAAACCTCAGCTATATGAACATACAGCTTCATTTTTTAAAGATTTTTATCTCAAAAATATCTTGCTTAATTTATCATTTATTAAGTTGAAATGGTATAATTTGCTCTGCCTTTGGATAATCTCGAGCAATTAAATCCAAAATGAAACTTCGTAAAATTTTTAAAATTTCTGGAATAGCATGATACAGCGCATAAATAGCAACGCATATTGAAAATATAATACCTAGGTAATAAATAAATTTTCTTAAAAAATTTTTTATTTTTTCACCAAGACCAATTTTGTTGGAACCTTTGATATTTAATCTAGAGTTATTTTTGAAGAAGCTTGACATAAATCTGAAATTTTAAATAATTACTTAATATCGATTTACTCAAAAATTATTAATTAAAAAATTTCTGATGTTCAATTATTGCATTTATTATGCGCATTAAATATTATATATTTCAAAAATATTGAAATATATAATATTTAATTACCATTCTACAAATTAAAACATAAATAACAACATAACAATTAATAATTAATAAATGATTGCTAACTTAACTTTAATTACCTTTTTAACAATTACATTTTGCGCCCTATCCTGTGCAATTCTTGGAAATTTCGTATTGTGGAAAAAAATTTCCTACTTTGGAGATAATCTATCTCACTCAACACTATTTGCTTTTGTAATAGCATATTATTTTAATTTCAACCAAATTTTATTTTTAATTTTGTTTAATTTTTTATTTGGTTTTTTAGTATTTTTTTCTAATCACAAAATTTTAGATGGTATTTATTGTAATCGTCAAAAGTTTTTTTCAATTGATACCATAACCATGATATTCACTTATTTCTTTTTATCTTCAGCGATTTTATTTAATGAAAATTTTAATAATAATTTTGAATTTGAAGAATTTATTTTAGGTGACATCTCAAGGATTACCATACATCAATTATCTTTAATTATAATTTTAAATTTTTTAATAATTTTATTTGTTTATTTTTATTCTCGAAAATTCTTATTAATAATTTTCAACCGAGAACTCGCAAAAATCAACAATATTAATGTAAAATTGGTTGAATTTATTTTTGTTTCTCTTATTGCTTTTTTAATTGCCTTCGCCATTAAAATTACTGGAATTTTTTTAATAACTGCTTTAATGATATTGCCACCAGCTTGCGCAAGAATTTTAGCCAAAAATCCGCATAATATGATTTTTATCAGTGCCACTATTGCAATTTTTATCTCGATTTTAGCAATTTTCCTAAGTTATTTCTTGAATTTATCTCAGGCTCCAACCATAATATTTCTAAATGTTATTTTACTTATAATTTTATTATTATTTCAAAAATTTTATGCCAAAACATAATCAAAAAACGGCGGTAATATTATTTAATTTGGGCGGTCCTGACCAGTTATCCTCAGTTAAACCATTTCTATTTAATTTATTTAATGACAAAGCCATTATTGCCTTACCGAATCCGTTAAGATTTATATTGGCTAAATTCATATCTTCGCGACGCGAAAAAAAAGCTCAAGGCATTTATCAAGAAATTGGAGGAAAATCCCCGCTCCTTGATATTACTATTGCCCAAGCCGATTCATTAAATCGAGAATTATCTTTTCATGGCGATTTCAAGGTTTTTATTGCTATGCGCTATTGGCACCCTTTTGTGGAACAAGCCATCAAGCAAATTAAAGATTACCAACCCAATCAGATTATTCTCCTTCCACTTTATCCACAATTTTCATCTACCACCACCGCCTCATCAATTAATAATTTCATAGAAAATTTTACTGACGATAAAATTCCAGTTAAGGTCGCTTGTTGCTATCCAACTCATCCAGATTTTATCAAATCTCATGCCTTACAAATAAAGCAAATTATTGAAAAACTTAAAAATAAAGATTTGGCAAATATACGAATTTTATTTTCTGCTCATGGCTTGCCAAAAAGTGTTATCAATAAGGGTGACCCTTATGTTTTTCAGGTTGAAGAAACCGCTAAAAAAGTAATGGAATTTTTGCCAGAAATTTGCAAAGAGGCCAAAAAAATTCACTTTGAATATAAAATTTGCTACCAATCAAAAGTTGGACCGATGGAATGGACTTCGCCAAGTCTCGATCAAGAAATTCGAAGCGTTGCCATAGATAAAAAAATTCCAATTATCGTGCCTATTGCCTTTGTTTCCGACCATTCTGAAACTTTGGTTGAGCTTGATATTGAATATCGGGAATTAGCTCACCATCTTGGCATAAATCAATATTACCGAGTAGCCTCATTAAATATTGATCGCAGTTACATCGAATCTTTACGAAATATTGTTTTGGCAATTAATGATAATTCGGAATTTGATATTTTTTGCGGAAACTCTCCACAGCGAATTTGTCCAAAAAATTATAAATTATGCCCAAATCAAAATATTTACTAAATCATGATTGTCATTGAGATTGAAATTAAGTCTAAAAAGTGGCTTAAATACCAAAATATTTGTGAATTTATTGAAAAAACTGCTAATGAAATTTTCAATTTATCGCCATTGAATCAACTTAAAAAAACCGAGTTTTCCTTATCGATTTCTTTATCTTCAAATCTACAAATTAAAAGAGTTAATAAAATTTATCGACAGAAGGATCATGCTACCGATGTTTTATCTTTTGGTAATATCGATGAAGATTATATCAGAAAATTTGGTCTAAAAAAATATTTTAATAATATAAAATTATTTATGCTTGGAGATATAATTTTAGGACTTGAATATATTGAAAAACATTGTAAAAATCATCAAATAAATTTCAAAAATCATCTGACTCATTTAATACTTCATGCTTTACTTCATCTTATCGGCTATGATCATGAAATTAACCAAGAGCAAGCTAAAATTATGGAAAATTTAGAAATTACAATTTTAAAAAAATTAAAAATTAAAAATCCTTATCAACAATGAAACATAAAAAAAATCTTACCTTTAAAAAAATCATAAATTTAATTTTTAATTTATTTGGAGCAAAAAATAAAAAATCTTTTTCTAGCCTTATTTATCATATCACTGAAACCTATGAAAAAGAACGATTAATTAATCATGAAGAAAAGCATATGTTTCGCAATATGGTAAATTTCAGCGATAAAAAAGTCAGCACTATCATGGTTCCAAGTTCAGACATTATTTGTATAAGTGAAAATATTTCGCTAAACGAAATAAAAAAAATTATTACCGAAGATGAACACACTAGAATTCCAGTATATCGAGACACCATAGATCACATAATTGGATTTATCCATAGTAAGGATTTAGCGAAGTTTTTTTGCACTAATGTTGCAGATTTTGATATAACCAAAATTTTGCGTAAAATACTCTTTGTTCCTCACTCCATTAAATTATTAGATGTTCTCCTTAGAATGAGGTCATCGCGAGTTCACATCGCAATTATACTCGATGAATTTGGCGGGGTTGATGGTTTAGTTACCATAGAAAATTTACTTGAGCAAATCGTCGGTCAAATTGATGATGAGCATGATACCGAACTTGAAAGTTCTTATTTTCAAGTAAAGAAAATCAATGACCAAACTCATCGTTTTGGCGGAAGAGTTCCAATCAAAAAATTTGAGGAAATTTATAATTATATTTTCGAAGATTGTAATGCAGAAACTGTAGGTGGTCTAGCCATGTTTTTATTTAAAAATGTTCCGAGAATTGGCGACAAAATCGAAAAAAATAATTTGATTTTCAAAATTATCGACTCGGATCAGCGTATAGTCAAAACCATTGAAATTACTTCAACGCAAGAATTATAATATCATTAATTAAGTTGAAATGGTATTAATCCAAACCCAATGCTGAACTTTCAATGGATGGTGTTGAGTAAAAATTATTGTCCTTTTGCATTAAATTTTGATCGAGACCCAAATGCATTAACGCATCTCCCTTATTAACTAGCGGGATTTTTGTCAGACCAATTACCACACCATCTTCTTGCGAATATATTTCTATTTTATTATCGCCAAATGGATTGGAAATAGTGGCAATTAATTGATTTTTTTTCACTCTTTCGCCAAGCTCAACTTCCGATACATAAATTCCACTTTGAATCGCTCTAACCCAAGTGCTAGATTGAGCAATAAATGAAATTGGTGAATTATTTTTATTGATAATTGGAGTCTCTAGCATTTTAATATGGTGCATAATATTGTAAATTCCTTGCAAACCAATATTTACAGCATTTCTATCAAATCGCAAAATTTCGCCACCTTCATAAACAATAATTGGTATGTTTAAATCAGAACCGACACTTCTAAGCGAGCCATCGCGTAAATTTGAATTCACTATTGCCGGTGGCGAGAAAATTTTTGCCAGCTCTAAATCTCTAATATTATCCGTATCAATACGCAGTTGTGGATAATTTATACGATGCATAGAAGCGCTATGAATATCAATGCCGTAATCGGATTTTAATACAATTTCTTGCATAAATACATAAGCCAATTGCGAGGCCAGAGAACCATTTTTAATTCCCGGAAAACAACGATTTAAATCACGGCGATCAGGTAAATAACGCGAGTGGTCATTAAAGCCAAAAATATTAACAATTGGGATGGCTATTAATTTTCCACATAATTTTTTTTCATCAATATTGGCAAGAAGTTGTCGAATGATTTCTATGCCATTGATTTCGTCACCATGAATGGTTGAACACACAAAAATTGTCGGACCATCCTTATGTCCAGAAACCACCTCAATTGGCATTTTTAAATCAGTAAAATCATGGATTCTACCAATATCTATATTAATCCGATAGCGTTTTGCTCTCTCAATCTTTACCTCATTAATAAAATCTGATTTCTGATTTATAATCATTTTATACGGTTATTTTTTTAGGGGTAGCGAGGGCAAAAGATAAAATTTTGTAACATAATTTTGCCGTTAAAAAATCACAGGAATGGAGACCTTTAATTGGCGCCAACTCAACAATATCAGCACCAACAATATTACAAATTTTTGATGCTTCCTTGATTATATTTATAGCGTCATACCAAAGCAATCCACCCGGTTCTGGCGTGCCAGTTGCCTGCATGATTCCAGAATCAAAGCCATCAATATCAAATGTCAAAAACACATTTCTACCTTTTAAAGGGGCAACAATTTTTTCATAATTCCATTGGTGCTTATCTTTGGCAAAATGAATTTTGATTCGATGTTTATTGGCTTCAAGATAAGGAATTTCACCAGCAGAAATATTTCTAATGCCACATGAAATCAAGGTTGAAATTGGATGATCCATAACCCTTCGAAGTGCCGAAGCATGAGAATAATGTTCACCATCATAGCCATCTCGTAAATCGGCATGGGCATCAAAATGCAAAACCGCCAAATCTGGATATTTTTTGGCAAAAGGTCGAATTGAACCAGCTGTAATCGAATGTTCTCCACCCAAGATGAATGGGAATTTTTTTGCTTCTAAAACATCGCTGGTTATCTTTTCTAATTGATCTAGAGATTTGGCGACACTATTAAAATCAATTTTTGGCGCCTTCATAGTTTGAACCCCATATTGACGAAATGGCTCGCACCAAAATTCTTCATCAAATAATTCGGCTTGATGAGAAGCCTTGATTATTGCTTGCGGTCCGTTTTTTGTTCCTCCACCATAGCTTACCGATTTTTCCAAGCCAAAAGGAATAATGATTGCTTTGGCATCTTTGACATCAGCTAAATATTTTTCTTCCACCCCTAAGAATCCATCAATTTGTGGCATAAATTTATATTTAGAAAATAAATCATTTGGTTTTTTTAAATCAGATTTTTTAATTTTGGATTTTTTAACAATTTTATTATTTTTCATCATTTAAAATTTTAATTAATTAACCTAGAAAATAACCAAATTTAGATTCTTTTTATTTTGGATTTTAATAAATTTTATTTGTTTTATTTAAAAAAACAAATATTAAACTTAGTTTGTTTAAAATCATTATAATAAATAATGCCACAAAAATTTCAAAATTTACATAAAAATAAAAATCGTTCTAAATCTTCCAGAAAATGGTTGTTACGACAACTCAATGACCCATTCGTTGAAAAGGCTAAAATTGACGGATATCGCTCAAGAGCCACTTACAAAATAATTGAAATAAACGAAAAATTTAATTTTTTAAAAAAATTTAAAATAGTCGTGGATTTAGGTTGTGCTCCGGGTGGTTGGAGCGAATATTGCGTTAATATTGTCGGTGAAAATCGCGTTATTGGCATTGATTTGCTTGAAATCGCTCCAATTAATGGTGTAAATTTTTTACAGCTAGATTTTAATGATGAAAATAGTAAAAACATTATCAAAAATCAATTACTTAAAATTAAAAATAACACTCAAGGTAAATGCGATATTGTGCTTAGCGATATGGCTTCTAACACCACAGGCGACCACAATACAGACCACCTTCGAATAATTGATTTGTTGGAGCAGGCTTTAAATTTAGCCATCGAAATTTTAAGAGACGATGGAGTATTTGTTGGCAAAATTTTTCAGGGAGGAAATTCAGATGAAATATTAAAAATTTTGCGACGACATTTCAAAGTTGTAAAATATTTTAAACCCGATTCGTCGCGTAAAGGCTCCAGCGAAACCTATTTGGTTGCTACTGGTTTTAAGGCAATTTCATAAAAATTATTCTTTACCCACCCTCATCTTTAAATCTTTGGCAACTTCTGGTGGCATATAATTTTCATCATGTTTAACTAAAAGCTCATCGGCTATAAATATCCTCTCATCAAAATTAAATTTACCTTTGGCTACCACCCCCTGCTCTTCGCGAAATAAATCAGGCAAAATTCCACTATATTTAATTTTTAAATTATGATGATAGTCGGTGATTTCAAATGTCGAATTTAATGCATCATTTTTAACCACAGAATTAATCTTTACCATGCCACCAACTCTTATAGTTTTATCAAGAATTTCGTTAGCAAGATTATGGTCATCAATTTGGGTTGGTGAGTAAAAAAAGACAATATTACTTTTGAAATTTGTTATTATAATTGCTACAGATATTGATGTAAGGGCAATGGTGGTTGCAATAAAAATTAGTCTTTTGGCTTTAAATTTAATTTTTTTCATTGAGTTTTTTTAATTCGCAACGAGATTTGTTATAGTTTTTAACAATAATGTAAAAATAAATTAATAGTGAACTTATAGTAAAAATATAAGATAAATATATATATTGCGAATAATTATTCATATTTGTTATTAGTGAAAATTAGTTTTCTAAAATTTTAGCTATTATATTATTTAAAAAAAGTTTTTTTTAAATAAGTATTTGCTTTTTAAATCAACCAATTCATAATTAAATCATTGCCTAGATAGCTCAGTCGGTAGAGCAAAGGACTGAAAATCCTTGTGTCGGTGGTTCGATTCCGCCTCTAGGCACCACCAATTTTCTCTTCCACTAGCTCTCTTTAATTTAGTAATGATGATTTATTATTCTGTTTATTTTTTTAATATCATCATCGCATTTTTTAAGCAAATCTTCGATTTTATCTTTAATTGCCGGATCAATCGCTGATATTTTAATATTTTCAAAGTTACGAAATGGCGTATTTGGTGCTATTTTTTTAATTTCAACATCATGATTAAAATTATCATCTGGATTTTCTATTTCAATTTCAATATCATCGCTATCACGCCAATAATTATTTTTTATCATAAAATATTTTTTTATTTAGCATTATTTTTTAAAACATATCTTATCAAAACCATAGATATAGCAGTTAAAGGCACTGATAACAACACTCCAAATAAACCGAGCAACCCGCCAAAAAAGAAAATCCCAAAAATCATTCCAAGTGGATGAATTTGAATTTTGCGCCCAATTAAATATGGCACCAACAAATATGATTCGATAATCTGTCCAATTATATATATACCAATTACCACACCCAAACCATTAAAATCAATGCCCCACTGAAATAAAGCAACAATTATAGCAATTGTAATTCCGATGCCATATCCAATAAAAGGCACAAAAGATAATATTCCCGTAGCAATTCCAATAAAAATTCCATGATTTAATCCTGAAAAGCCTAAAAAAAATGAATAATATGTTGCCAATATTAGACAAACATTAACTTGTCCTCTTAAATAATCGGCAATTGCGACATCAATTTGTTTAAATATTTGTGATATTTGATTGGCATATTTTACCGGCATTAAATATCCACTTTTTTGAATTATAAGATTCCAATCTTTTAATAAATAAAAAACCAAAATTGGGGTTATGAAGATTATTGAGAGCAAATTTATAATGAAACTGGTTGAAGTAATTACATTAGTTACAATTTTGTCGGCAATACTTTCATTGGCAATAAAAAACTTATTATTTTTAATTAATTCAAAAAAATCAGTTTCAATGGCAATATTAAATCTTGCAAAAAAATCCACCACCAACGGATAGAAATTTTCGGAAAAAAATTGCACATAATCTGGCACTGAATCAAGAAAATTTAGGGTTTGCGTATATAGGATTGGCAATAATACTACAAAAAATATTACTAATAACGCAATAAAAATTAATACAATAAAACTTATTACAAAATTTCTTGAAATTTTAAGTTTAAGTGCAATAAAATTTACCAACGGATTCAAAAAATAAGCCATTATTATTGCCAAGATAAATGGCAATAATACATCTTTAACTTGATAAATTATTAGTCCAAAAATGACGCAAATAATTGCAAAAAATAAAATTTTATCTTTGGTTTTCATTGAGATACAGCGTTGATTTCATAGGTACCCTGAGGTAATTTTAAAAATTTTAGATTTAATCTGCTAAAAATTTCTTCAATATTTAATTTTGAACCAGCGATTTGGAGTTTAGCTTTAACATTATCGCGCGATATTGATTTAATTTCAATTTTATCAATCAAATTGCCTTTTTCAAGAGTATTTTTTACCATTAACCAATCGCTAAAACTGGCAATTTTAAAATCAACTTCGGGATTTTTATTGCTAAAATCACTTTGCGAAGTAATTGGGTTTTTTTCAATAAAATCTAGAGTCTTTTGCGCAACCTTATTTATTAATTCATTATATTCAATTTTATCTACATTGGTAAATGCCAAACTGAAGTTTTTCTTAAATCCCGGCTCAAAATAAGTGGACTTTACCATAACTTTATTTTCAATTTCATCGAAAGAAAAATTAAAAATATAAATTCCGCGTGCTTCGTGCTTAGTAACCGCATTTTCAATATCATTGGCTGAAAAATTTAGAATATTTTGCGAATTAAAAAGTAAAATATTTTCTCTCTTTGAATTCGGAACCACAAATTTATCCTCTAAGTCATTTTTCGTGACTAACCTTGACATTATTGTTTTCCAGTCGTTTTCATCTTCCCAAATTAGAGGTCTATTAATTGACATTTTAACTGGAATTAAAAGATATTTTTCGGCTAATTTTTTTACTTGCGATTTTTCAAGATTGATAGCCGATTTTTTTTGATTTAAAATATTGTCAACAAAATCTTTAGCAAAAACAAAATTAAAATTGGCAGAATAATTATTGCCATAAAATTTTTCATCCAAGATTTGTTGTGATCGGATCATTTCAACAATTTCATCGTCAGAAACTTCATCTGATAAAGATAAAGGCATGGAAATTCTTGCCAACAATACCATTAAAGCATCTCTTCGGGCATATTTAATAGTATTGGCTTTTGCCAATTCAGGATTTTTTCCAGAGTTTTTGGAATATATCCCCTCTATCAAAAAAGGGTTAATTTCTTTATCTTGCGCCAATGATGGAGCAATTAAATGCAAAATTATGAAAAGTAAAAATATTATGAATTGAAAAATTTTTATCATGATTGTAAAATTTTATTTGATATTAATAAAATATTCTTAAAATTTATTTTAATCAATCAAAAGATTAACAATTACTTCAAATTTGTAAAAAAATGTCATTAAACTATAAAAATTCAGGAGTTGATATTGACGCTGGAAATGAACTTGTCAATAAAATTAAGCCATTTGCAAAATCCACCATCAGAACAGGTTGTAATGCAGATTTAGGAGGCTTTGGAGCGCTCTTTGATTTGGCTAAATGTAATTTTAAAGATCCAGTTTTGGTTTCTTCAACCGATGGAGTTGGCACCAAATTACGCATTGCTATCGATACCAATATTCACGATAATATCGGCATCGATTTAGTGGCCATGTCAGTAAATGACCTAGTTGTCCAAGGTGCAGAACCATTATTTTTTCTTGACTATTTTGCTTGCTCAAAACTTGATGTTGAAATTGCATCAAAAGTTATAAAGTCAATCGCCGAGGGTTGCAAAATTGCAGGATGTTCTTTGATTGGCGGTGAAACCGCTGAAATGCCCAGCATGTATCACAAGGGCGATTATGATTTGGCTGGATTTGCCGTTGGTGCGGTTGAGCGGGGTGAAATCTTGCCAAAAATTACACAAAAAGGCGATGTTTTAATTGGCCTGTCTTCGTCTGGTCTTCATTCCAACGGATATTCTCTTGCGCGCCATATTTTAACAACCAATAACTTAACTTTTTTTGATAAATTTTCAACGCAAAAAACTATTGGTGAAGAACTTTTAACGCCAACTAAAATTTATGTCAAATCTTGTTTGCAAGCTCTTAAAACCAATAAAATAAAGGCTCTCGCTCACATTACTGGCGGTGGATTAACTGAAAATTTACCGAGAGTTTTGACCGAAAATCTTGCGGTAAAAATTGATTATAAATCTTGGGAACGACCAGAAATTTTCAATTTTTTACAAAATTTAGGAAAGGTAGATGATGCCGAGATGTATAGAACTTTTAATTGCGGAATTGGTATGGTAGCTGTAGTTAATAAAAATGATGCCGATTCAATCATCAAAGCTTTCACCAATGCTAATGAAGTCGCACATATTATTGGAGAATTAGCATGATCAATCGCAATATTTCTTTGCATTTGCAAGACTTTCCTGACATTTCTTTCTTACCCAATGATCATAAATTAATTGAAGAAATGGATTTGGTTCGAAGCATCTGTTCGTCAGTTTTATCAATTCGAGACCACAAAAATCTTCGAGTCAGATTGCCGCTTTCATCATTAACCATCATCGGAAAAAATTCTGAAAAATTTACTAAATATTTTGAAATTATTGCCGAAGAAGTTAATGTCAAAAAGATTGATTTGGCTTCTGACATCAATGAATATGCCGAATATAAATTACAACTTAATTTTAAAAAGATTGGTGCTAAATTTGGCGCCAAAATTAAAACCATGACTCAAGCAGTTAAAGAAAATAACTGGCAATTAATTAATGATAAAATTGCAATTTGCGATGAAATTCTTGAAAATGATGACTTTGAAATAAAACTGTCCACCAGAAATATCGATGAATCAAAATTTGCAATAATTGGCTTACCAAGCAATGATTATTTGGTGATGCTTAATGTTGAAATCACTGAAGAACTTGAGTCCGAAGGTATCGCTCGCGATATTATTCGAGCAATTCAACAAAATAGAAAAGATGCCATGCTGAATATAACCGATCGCATTAATGTAAAAATTTATTCTTCTAACGCAAAAATTTTGGAAAACGCCCAAAAAAATCAGCAATTTATTTCATCACAAACTTTGATTGATAATTTGGAAATTTCGGCAAATAAAATCGCAGATTCTCAGGAAAAAACTTTTGAGAACACTCTTGATGACGGCGATTTGCAGGTGGCTATAGTTTAATTTTACTAAATTTAGTTTGCGCTTTTAGTAAAAAAGGAATTTGCGAAATGGTAAAAGCCATAGTTATAGTCATCATGCCAAAAACTTTAAATTTTACCCAAAAATCTGTAGAAAAATTTCTCCAAATCATTTCATTTAAAAATGCCAGTCCAATAAAAAATACTCCCCAACGCAACGATAAAACCAACCAATCTTCATGCGAAATTTTTATTTGTTCGCCCAAAATAAATGCCAACATCGGCTTTTTAAAAAAATAGCCATAAACCAAAATAAATCCAAAAATCAAATTAATAATTGTAGGTTTTATTTTAATAAAATATTCATCGTTAAAGGCAATTGATAATCCACAAAAAATACCCAACAATAAGGCTGAAAATGTCGCTACTTTCGGCACTTCTTTTGATACCACAAAACATAAAAATATCGCTATAAAAGAAGTCCAAAGCATTGCCATAGTTGCAAATAGTAAATTATCATAGACCAACGAATATTTGTAGCATAAAAAAAATATTATGATTGGTAAATAATCATATAAAAATTTTAGTGACGAGGAATTTTTGTTATTATTATTCATATATTATTTACAAACATAATTGTTGCCAATGGTTTTATTAATCTCAAGCATTGTTATTTGGTAAACCATATCACGAGTTTGTATGTAGTGATCATATTTTTTGTCACCAGTAGAAAATGTTTTTGGAATATTCACTGTCCTTACTTCTCCAACCCTCATTCCTATCAAAACCTTTTCTAAGATTTTATTAAAACCCTCCCCCGCAATAATTGAAATAATCGATTTGCTGGCAATATTACCATTAGTTGATATCAAAATATATTCAATTTTTACTTCATCATTGCATTGAGACTCCAGCTCGCCATAGCCAGTTCTAATGATATCATACTCTAAATTATCCAATTCATCAATTTCCTCACCTGCAGAAGTTTTTGCCACAGCTCCCTCTCTTGCCTTTTTAATTATGGTATAATTTTCTTTAAAGTTAGAAACATTTTTTTTAATATCTTGGTTTTTAATGGTATTAGAAAATGATCTTGGGTCATTTTTGGTTTTTTCATACACAAAATAAATAAATAAAACAAATATTAATATTTTAACCAAACCCGATTTGAATAAGCTATTTACAAAATCCATATTTTAAAAATTTATTTTACCTTGTCTAATAATTGAAAAATTATCTTCATCAATTTTGATAATTGTCGAAGCAATTCCCGAAGTTTTTTTTCCTGCGATTAACAAATCAATTCCTTGTAAATTTTTAACTATTTGCGCTACTGATAAGCAGGGCTCTTCGTTAGATTTGTTGGCGCTTGATACCGCCAATATTCCATGGTATTTTGTAAATAAATTTCTTACAAAAAAACTATCTACTATTCTAAAACCAACAAAATCATTAATGCCATTATTTATATTTTTTGCCAATATTTTTTTAGCATAATCATTGGTTTTTAGAATCATAGTTAATTGACCCGGAAAATATTTATTGGCAATTTCTTGAGATAGATTATTAAAAACAAAAAGTTTTTTTGCAATATTAATGTTTCTTAAAAAAATAGAAAATGGTTTATTTTTTGGACGGTTTTTAAAATTATAAAGCCTATCAACCGCTTCATCATTGGTTGCATCAACTGCTAACCCATAAATTGTGTCAGTTGCAAAACATATAATTTTTCCTTTTTTAAGATATTCAATTGCTAATTTTACCGAATTACTTTGATGCTGATTAATAATTTTCATAATTTACTATTTAACATTGATTTTATTGGTTCAAAGCTTAAACGATGAATTGAACAAATCCCGTTTTTTTGGATATTATCAATATGATTTTTAGTGCCATATCCGTAATGCTTTTTAAAACCATATTCGGGATATTTTTCATGATATATATCCATTATATTATCACGATATTCTTTTGCAATGATCGAGGCGCAAGCAATTGAAATAGACTTTTGATCACCCTTTATAATTGGCAATATTTCTTGTAAATTTTGATTTTTTTCAAATGGAATAAAATTACCGTCCACTAACAAAATATCTGGATTGATTTGATATTTATGACAAAAATTTTCATAGGAAATTTTCATTGCCAGTTTTGTAGCTTGCAAAATATTGATCCTATCTATTTCATGATTATCGACCACTCCAATCCCATATTGGTGATTTGATATTAAATTATGGTATATTTTTTGTCGCAAAATTTTGGAAATTTTTTTTGAATCATTAACTTTGGGTAAAATTTTTTCTTTATTTACTAAAAAAGTACAAGCTACAACTGGTCCTGCCAAGGGTCCCCGCCCAGCTTCATCAATACCACAAATTATTTTTGTATCAAAATTATTTTCAATTAAAAAAGTTGGTTGCATTGCTAAAAATTAAATTTATCATTTAGATATTATTTTAGTTAAATTTTATTAATAATTTTAATTTTTTCAATCATGTCATTTTCTAAAAAACATCAAAAGCCTTCAAATTTAAAATTAATTTTGGCTTCAATCATCGTGGCCTCTGTAATTGGCGCGGGTTTTTATGCTTTTAATGCAAAAAAATCAAAAGATTCAGCTGAATCAAAATCAGATACCACTCAATCAGATACCAAATCAACTGGTCTTGACCCAAATAAATCTGTTGATAATGTAAAAGATGCCGAAGAAGTAATTGCTAAATGGGTAGAAGCTAACCCTCAAGCCATCATCAATTCTGTTCAAAATATGCAAAAGAAAATGATGGAAGAGCAAACTAAAAATGCTCAAAAAAACATCGGGCAAAAACAAAATGAATTATATAACGATGCAAACTCACCTCAATATGCTCCTGTGGGCTACGATATATCAATCGTAGAATTCTATGATTATGCTTGCGGATATTGCAAAAAAGCTCAAGCCACTGTTGAAGAACTCATTAAATCTGACCCAAAAGTTCGTGTCATTTATCGTGATTTCCCAATTCTTGGCGAGCCTTCATTTGAAATGGCAAAAGTTTCAATTGCAGTTAATTTAATTGCTCCAAACTCATTCAAAAAATTCCATGACGCCCTCATGAAAACTAATGATAAAGGCAAAAAAGCTGCTTTAACTGCCGCTAAAACAGCTGGAATTGATAGCAAAAAAATCGAAGATACTTTGAAAAACGACAAAGATAAAATTGAAAAAATCTTACAAGATAATTTATCTTTAGGATCTTCAGTTGGTATCACTGGAACTCCGGGCTTCATCGTTGGTGAAGAATTAATTCCGGGTGCTATGGATGTTAACACCTTCAAAGAAAAAATTAACGCTCTTCGCGCTAAATAATTAAAATTTTATTAACTTGGCAACCCAAATATCTTATGGTATTTGGGTTGTTTTATTTTGTACAGATTGGAAAGTTCGAATTTATCAATACAGCAACAAAAAATTGTCGATTCTTATTTAAATGGCGATAATATATTTATCTCTGGCGGAGCAGGAACTGGCAAATCATATCTTCTTAATTACCTCAAAAGAAATTTTTCACATTTAGGTTTAGAAATCACCGCCAGCACTGGCATCGCTTCTATTAACATTGGTGGCTCAACTATTCACTCTTTCGCTGGAATCGGACTTGCCAACCATCCAATTGAACAAATTTTAGAAAATTTAAAACACCCCAAATTTAGTAAATTACGCAAAAGAATTATTAGAACCCGCACTCTGGCTATCGATGAAATTTCGATGATTTCTCCAGAATTGCTTGAAATTTTAGACATAGTTTTTCAAGAAATTCGACAAAGCAAAAAAGTCTTTGGAGGTCTGCAAGTAATGTTTTTTGGCGACTTTCTTCAACTCCCTCCCGTCAATAAATTTAACGAAGAAATCAACTATTGCTTTAATTCCAAAATTTGGAAAGACCTAAATTTAAAGAATTTTATTCTTACTCAGGCTTTCCGCCAATCTGAAAATAATTTTGTTGAAATATTAAATAATTTGCGTTTTGGAATTGTTAATGAAAATGACCAAAAAATTTTGGAATCTAGGGTAAATGTAATTGACCATAATCAAGCTATCAAGCCAACTATTTTAACTACCCACAATGATAGGGTGGAACGCATTAATGCTAAATTTATGCAAAATATTTCCAATAAAGAATTTGAATTTAAGGCAGAGTTTTCAGGCGATTTATATAAAATTGATTTTCTTAAAAAAAATTGTTTGGCGTATCAACACCTTAAATTAAAGGTCGGCGCGCAGGTGATGATGATTAAAAATACATATTCGAAAGAGGGAGTAATCAATGGCTCGCTTGGCATAATTCGTGATTTCTCGGTTAAAAAAAATTATCCAGTGGTGGAGTTTGTGGGCAATAAAATTTTAACCATCAGCCCCGAGGATTGGAACTTAGAAAAATTTGATCACGACACCAAATCCATCAAAATTGAAGCATCAATTTCACAAATCCCTTTAATTTTAGCTTGGGCGATAACCATTCACAAATCGCAAGGTTTAACTCTTGATAAAATTTCTTGCGATTTATCGAATGTATTTAGCCCCGGACAATGCTATGTTGCCTTATCAAGGGTTAAAAGTTTGAATGGACTTTTCATTGAATCTATTAATTTTAACAAAATTATTGCCGATAAAAATGCTGTTAATTTTTATAAAAAAATTAAGTCTGAATGTTAAAAAAATTTCAATCCTTACCCCTAATTCGAAATAAAAACGGAGTTAAAGATATTATCTTATCTAGCTTGATTTTATCGATACTTATTGCCATGGTTCGCACCTTGAGCGTTGAATATAATATTTTTTTCATCGTGATGATGCGCAATTTTTTTGGCTTAATTTTAACTATGCCAAGTGTTGTCAAAGAAAAAACCAATATTTTTAAAACCAAACACCTTAAGCTTCACATCATCAGAAGCGCCAATGGCACCATTTCAATGTTTTGTTGGTTCAAAGCCGTTAGTTTATTGCCACTTTGTGAAGCGGTAGCCTTAAGTTTTTTAACACCAATTGCCACAATCATAGCTTCAGCTTGGTTTTTTAAAGAAAAAATTTCTAAAAAAATTTCACTAGTTTGTGCCTTAAGTTTTGTTGGAGTTTTAATAATTTTACGCCCCGGATTCAATCAATTCAGCCTTGGTTATTTATTTTCCTTTTTATCGATTTTATTATGGACCATTTCTAATTTAATCACCAAAACCATGACCAAAACCAGCAGTCCAAAAGTGATTGTCGCTAATATGAATTTTTTTCAATTTATCATTTCCATTCCCCTTGCTTTGCCTTATTTAGAGCCCGTTGCCGAGAATGATATTTTAGAGTTTTTTATTCTTGGCGTCCTTTCCAATTTTTCTTATAAATTAATCGCCAAAGCATATTGCCGAAATAATCTTGGGAATTTGCAACCATTTGACTTCACCCGCTTAATTTTTACCAGCATCATTGCTTATTTTATATTTGATGAAAAATTCGATTTATGGGTATGGGTTGGAGCCATGATTATTCTTGCTAGCTTGATTATGTTGGTAAAAAATTGGCCAAAAAAATTACAAAAAGGACTTGAAGATAACTCTTAAAATCACTATAATTCTGCAAAACCAATTTTTATGAATTTATTTTTCGAACAATATTTTAATCAAGCTCTCGATAATTTAAGGGCAGAAAATCGCTTCCGTGATTTTACCAATATTTCACGAATTTGTGGCGAATTTCCTTATGCCATAAATAATGATAATGGTAAAAAAATCGTTATTTGGTGCTCCAATGATTATCTTGGAATGGGTCAAAATCCGCAGGCAATCTCTAGCGCCAAAAACGCTCTTGACCAATATGGAATTGGAGCTGGTGGCACTCGAAACATCTCTGGTAATAATGCATTAATTGAAAATTTAGAAGACTTAATTGCCAAACATCATTGCAAAGAAGCGGGTTTAGTTTTTGGTTCAGGCTACAGCGCCAATGATGGCACTATTCAAGCTCTCGCTAGAATTATTCCAAATTTAACAATTTTTTCTGACAAAAAAAATCATGCCTCGATTATTTCTGGCATAAAACATAGCGGACTTACCAAGCATGTTTTTGCTCATAATGATTTGCAAAATCTCACCGATTTATTGCAAAATTATAGTCTAAATCATCCCAAAATTATTATTTTTGAATCTGTTTATTCAATGGATGGAGATTTCGGTAAAATTCAAGAAATTGTCGAAATCGCCAAAAAATTTAATGCCCTAACTTATATCGACGAGGTTCACGCCGTTGGTTTATATGGCAAGACTGGCGCTGGTCTAAGCGAGTTACTTAATTTACAAAATCAAATCGATATTATTCAAGGCACTTTTGCCAAAGGCTATGGCGCGGTCGGAGGCTATATTACCGCTAAGGAAAATATTATTAAAGCGATTCGTTCTTTTGCTTCGCCCTTTATTTTTAGCACCTCCATGCCACCTGCAATTTTATCGGCAATTATAAATAATGTGCAATTTTTGCAAAATAGCAATGTTGAAAGAAAAATTTTATTTGATAATGTCGCTAAGGTCAAAAATGCTTTGCTTAAAAACAATATTAAAATTTTTCCAAATGACTCGCATATAATTTCCGTGATGGTTGGTGACCCGATTTTAGCCAAAAATATTTCGCAAAAACTTTTAAATGATTTCAATATTTACATTCAACACATTAATTATCCAACCGTTGCTAAAGGCGATGAACGCTTACGCATTACTCCAAGCGCTCTTCATAATGATCAAATGATTGCTGATTTAGTTTCGGCATTGACGCAAATATTCAAGGAAGTCGTTCAAAATTAGATAGGCAGAAACATCATCGATGGCTTTACTTTTTTTCGAATTTGTTTTTGATAAATATCTTGCATCAAAGCTGGTAAGCCTTTCATCAAATGCAATCAAAGGCAAATTAATTTTATGATTTTGTAAAAATTCATCAAAATTTTGCATAAATTTCATCACAAAATCTACCATCAAATTTTCTGAACCATCCATTTTTAATGGCAATCCAAAGATAATTGCTACTAAATGATTTTCTTGAATAATTGATAATAATGTGGCAAAATCGAAGTTATTATTTTTTCGGCGTAAAATTTTTTTGGGAGTAGCGATATTTTGAGTATCTTCGCAAATCGCCAAACCAATATTTTTGGAGCCGAGATCCAGCCCTAAAATTCTACCTTTTTTTGGTAAAATTTCTAGATAATCATTATTATTTTTATAAATCATAAAATGGCAAATATAACCAGTAAAGACATTGAAAAAGTAGCCCGCCTCGCACAAATTGAGGTTGGCAACGACAAAGAAATTTTAGCAAACCAAATTGAAAATGTCATTAATTGGGTTGAAAAACTCAGTGAAGTCGATACTGATAATATCGAGCCAATGATAAATGTCCACAATCAATCGCTAGAATTAAAAAAAGATGTTGTGAGTGATGGCAATATTACTTCGGATGTTTTAAAGAACGCCCCGAATCAGGTTTTTGGCTATTTTGCAGTTCCTAAAGTGATTGAGTAAGTGAGTCAATTATTCTTTGATTTTTATCAAACTCACATAATTGATAATTTTAAAGAAGAGGATTTTCTTCATTTTGCAGAAAATAAAAATGCCACCATATTGCTAGATAATTTTTTTAAAGATTTTTTAAAAAATAAATTCTTCAAAAATATTATAATTTATGGCGATAGTTGTGTTGGCAAAACTCATCTTTTAAATATTTATGCCAATAAATTTCGGCTTGAAATTATTAGTTTAAGCAAGCTCGATGATTTACAGCCACTTGATTATTTTCATCAAAAACAAATCTATATTTTAGATGATTTGTCATTATTTCAAGATGAAAATAAAATTTTACAAATTATA
>Ga0169931_10002328_pt1 | contig 31042 bp, 27 predicted proteins | sample Kivu_15m_20L_FD_129675 | JGI IMG/M metagenome (GOLD analysis project Ga0169931, IMG submission 129675) | Freshwater microbial communities from Lake Kivu, Western Province, Rwanda to study Microbial Dark Matter (Phase II) - Kivu_15m_20L... | ecosystem: Environmental > Aquatic > Freshwater > Lake...
GGGGTCAGTTGCAGGTCGTCCATGATGGAGCCTCCGCGAGGTCGATGGGCGAAGTTTGGTCAAACCGATGTGCCGGGGTTCAGGGTACACGATTTCCCACCCACTTTCGAGCTGCTCACCCCCGACCTGCCGACCTGCGGCCTGGGGCGGTTTCTGGTTGCGAAGGCCCCGCCGCGCCGGTATCCTTTCATAAGCCTTCCACCTGCCTCTCTCCGGAGACCGGCTCATGCTCGTCGTTCCCGCTGGCCTTTCCGCCGACACTTGCGATGGAATCTCCCGCCGCGATCTGCTGCGCGTCGGTGGTTCGGGCATCCTCGGGCTCAACCTCGCCCAGATGTTCTCGCTCCAGGAGGCCTCCGCGAATTCGAACGCGGCGCAGGTCAACGCCGGCGGCCCCGGATTCGGCAAAGCCAAGAGCGTGATCTTCATCTACCTCCAGGGCGGCCCCAGCCACTTGGACCTCTGGGACCCCAAGGACAACGTGCCGGACAAGGTGAAGAGCGTCTTCAAGCCGATCGCCACGAAACTGAACGGCGTGCAGGTGCAGGAGACCCTCCCGAAGATCGCCCAGGTGCTGGACAAGGCCACGCTCATCCGCTCGATGAGCTACACGCCGAACGGCCTGTTCAACCACACGGCCGCCATCTACCAGATGCACACGGGCTACACGACGGACAAAGTAAGCCCCTCGGGCCAACTTGAACCGCCGAGCCCGAAGGACTTCCCCACGATCGGTTCGAACATCATCAAGTTCAAGCCGCCAACCGTGCCGATGCTGCCCTTCGTGATGATGCCTCGCCCGCTGCAGGAGTCGAACGTGGTGGGCAAAGGCGGCAGCGCCGGGTTCCTCGGCAAGGCCTACGACCCGTACCTGCTCTACCCGCCGGGCGACGATCTCGACCAGAACAAGATGGAACGCGTCCGCACGGACGATCTCAAGCTTCGGGACGAACTCACCGTCGGCCGGATGGAACGTCGCGCCACGCTCCGCGAAACGATCTCCAAGGGCATGCCCGAGATCGAGAGCGCGGTCGCGAAGATGGATCTGGACGAATACTACGGCAAGGCTCTCGGGCTGGTCGTGAGCGGTCGGGCGAAGAATGCCTTCGACCTGACACAGGAAAAGGCCGAGGTTCGCGAGCGGTACGGCCGCAACACCTTCGGCCAATGCTGCCTCCTCGCTCGCCGCCTGGTGGAAGCCGGCACGCGGTTCGTCGAAGTGGTGTGGCCGAAGGTCGCGAACAGCGATCGCCACTCGTGGGACGTTCACGTCGGGCTCTCGAGCCGAATGAAGAACGAGTCGGCTCCGATGCTCGATGCCGGCGTCTCGGCGTTGATTGAAGACCTCGAACAGCGCGGACTGCTGAAGGACACGCTCGTGGTCGCGGTCGGCGAGTTCGGTCGCAGCCCGCAACGCGGCGTCAGCACCTCCGGCAACCAGAACAACGACGACGGCCGCGACCACTGGCCGTACTGCTACACGGCCCTCGCGGCCGGCGCCGGCGTGAAGCGTGGCTACGTTCACGGCAAGTCGGACAAGACCGGATCCGCCCCCGTGGACAGCCCCGTTCACCCGACTGAACTGCTCGCCACGATCTACCACTCGGTCGGCATCAAGCCGGACACGATCGTGTACAACCACCTCAACCAGCCCCGCGAACTGGTGAAGGGCGAAGTGGTCAGCGGCATCCTCAGTTGATTTCCCGTCTCGCCTGCTTCGGGGTGGCTTCGGCCATCCCGAAGCGTGGGCACGCTCTTCCTCTCATGGCTTCGCTGGCCCCGTCAGTGCTTCCACTTTTCCTGAGAAACTCACCCGGTCCCGGTCTGGACGGCTACGAGGGAAGTCCGGAGAATGCTCCGTCGCCCAGCTTCCTCATCGAACGACCGTCATGACTCGACTCCTCCCGCTCGGTTGCGATTCGGCGAGCCCCGCGCTCGCGGCGCAACTCGAGGCCATCGACTTCGCCGAACTGGCCGACCTGTATCGAAGGCGGGAGGAGAAGTCCGCCGCCGTCGCGCCCGAGTCGATCCAGCCGATCGCGGTGGCCTCCGAAGAGGTGAGCGCCGAGGAAACAGCGCTCGGTGAGGCCGCGCTGCGCCGCGGCGAGTTGGCGGCGCTGCTCGTCGCCGGCGGGCAGGGGAGCCGTCTCGGGTTCGACAAGCCGAAGGGGATGTATCCGGTCGGCCCCGTGTCCGGCGCCACGCTCTTCCAGATTCACGCGGAGAAGACACTCGCCGTGGCGCGGCGCCATGGGCGCCCCGTGCCGCTGCTCGTGATGACCAGCCCGGCCACCCACGACGAAACCGTGGCTTTCTTCGACCGACACGGTCGCTTCGGCCTCGATGAAGCGGACATCACGTTCTTCCAGCAGGGCACGATGCCCGCGCTCGACCTCGCGACCGGTCGCCCGCTCCTGGAGTCGCCGGACACGCTCTTCCTGAGCCCGAACGGCCACGGCGGCACGCTCACGGCCCTCGCGGAGACCGGCCTCCTGCCACGACTCCGCGACCGCGGAATCCGCCACGTTCACTATTTCCAAGTGGACAACCCGCTGGTGAAGATCGGCGATCCGGGCTTCCTCGGCCGCCACATCGCGGCCGAATCGGAGGCTTCGAGCAAGGTCGTGTTCAAAGAGGAACCGGGCGAGAAGGTCGGGATCCTCGCGACCATCGGCGGCCGTTGCGGCATCGTCGAGTACTCGGATTTGCCGAAGGAACTGGCCGAGGCCCGCGAGGCGAACGGCACGCTTCGCTTCCGTGCGGGCAGCCCCGCGATTCATCTCTTCTCGGTGCCGTTCCTCGAACGCGTGACCGCCCGCGGCACCGGGCTCGCCTTCCACGTGGCGAAGAAGAAGGTCGAATACTTCGACCCGCGCCTCGGCCGCAGCGTGAAGCCGGAGACGGAGAACGCTCTGAAGTTCGAGAAGTTCGTGTTCGACGCGCTGCCGATGGCGGACCGCTGGCTCGCGGTCGCCACCTCGCGGTCGGAGGAGTTCGCGCCGTTGAAGAACGCCACGGGGAGCGACACGATCGCGGACGTGCACCGCGCGCTGATCGCGTTCCACACGCGCCGGCTCGTGGCGGCGGGCGTCCGCACGAACGGCCATCCTGTGGAAATCTCGCCGCTCTTCGACCCGACCGCGGTCTCGGTCGCGGACCTGACCGGGCCGACGTACCTCGCCTGAGGAACTCGGCGCGGGATCGGTATAATTCCTCTCCGCACACACCGGAGACGTCATGCCGCTTCCCGACCTGCTCGCCGGCCGTTGGGCCGATCAATCCCTTTCTCAAAGCGAGTTCGCCCGCTACTCGCGGCACGTGATCATGCCCGAGGTGGGGCTGGACGGCCAGAAGAAACTCAAGGCCGCGAAGGTGTTGATCATCGGCACGGGCGGGCTTGGCTCGCCCCTGGCCCTGTATCTGGCGGCCGCCGGAGTCGGCACGCTCGGCCTCGTCGACTTCGACACCGTGGACGCCTCCAACCTCCAGCGACAAATCATTCACGGCACCGCGGACGTGGGCCGGTCCAAGTGCCAGTCCGCCGCGGACAAACTTCGCGACATCAACCCCGAGGTGAATGTCGTTCTCCACGAAGAACGCTTCACCTCGAAGAACGCGATCCGCATCGTCGAACCGTACGACATCGTGATCGACGGCACGGACAACTTCCCGACGCGGTACCTCACGAACGACGTCTGCGTGCTGCTGAACAAGCCGAACGTGTACGGCAGCATCTTCCGGTTCGACGGCCAAGCCACGGTGTTTCACCCGGCGCTCGGGCCGTGCTACCGCTGCCTGTATCCGGAGCCGCCGCCGCCCGGCGAGGTGCCCAGTTGCGCCGAGGGCGGCGTGCTCGGAATCCTTCCCGGCGTGATCGGCTGCATTCAGGCCACCGAAGCCATCAAACTGATCCTCGGCATCGGCGAACCGCTCATCGGCCGGTTGCTCCACTACGACGCCCTGAACATGACGTTCAAGACGTTCAAGATCCGCCGCGATCCGAAGTGGGCGATCGGCGCCCCGCATCCGAGCATCACCGGGCTCATCGACTACGAGCAGTTCTGCGGCATCCGCGGCGGCTCGAACCCGGCCCCCGCCGCGAGCGGAGCCGAGATCACGCCCGAGCAGTTGAAGAAGCGTATCGACGCCGGCGAAGACCTCTTCGTCCTCGACGTGCGGAACCCGAACGAGTTCCAAATCTGCCGCATTCCGGGAACGACGCTCGTGCCGCTGCCGGAGTTGCCGAACCGCTTCGCCGAGGTGCCCAAGGACCGCGAGGTGGTCGTTCACTGCAAGAGCGGGATGAGAAGCGCCAAGGCCATTGAGTTTCTCAAGTCGCAGGGCTATTCTCGTCTGCAGAATCTGACGGGCGGCATTCTCGCGTGGGCGGAAAAGGTCGATCCGGGAATGCCGCGATACTGAGGGGCGGGGTCATGTCCGAGTCGCCGCGGAAGCCGTTCGGCCATGGGAAGTCGCAGCCGGCGGCGCCGCGACCGGCCGCGCCGAAGGCTCCGCCCAAGGCGCAGCCCGCGTTCGAGGTTGTCGAAGACGAACCGGACGATGGCGGCTTCGAGGTCGTGGACGAGTCGCCGAAGAAGGCGATGTCCGTTCCCAAGAAGCCGGTCCGGGCCGAGAAGAAAGCCGACGACTTCGAGGTGGTTGAGGACGAACCCGCGCCGAAGCCCAAGAAGAAGAAGCCGAAGCGCAAGCTGGACGAACTCTCGAAACAACTTCTCGCCAAAGAAGAGGAAGACGACGCGCGCCGTGCCGAATCCCTGAAGCATTTCGAGTGGACAGTGCCGACCGTGCTGCTGGTCATCGGCGTCGCCCTCTCCACGGCGGGGGCCATCGGCGCTTCCAAGGGCGTCTCCGCCGGATACACGTTGATGGTGCTTTGCGTCTTCGTGGCGGTCTATGTGCCGCTGGCAATCGGGGCGCTCATGGTCGTCGGCCTCGTGATGGGCATCAACTACGGGCGCCTCGGGCCCGCCATGCTCAAGATGTCCGCCATCACCTTCCTCGTGAACGGCGTGTGGCTCCTCGGCGACTGCTTCAAGGCGCCCGGCGACGGCGATCCGGACGACGAATGACGCAAACCCATTATCAGATATAACTTGTGTAGACGCGAGCGGCCGAGCGGCGGCTCGCGGCCCCATTTCAGACTCCAGCTCAACCCAACTCGAAATTTCATCTTCCGCCCGATCCGTGTTCTAGGCTCCCCTCAAGCGGACGCCGGAATTCCCGAATCGAGACGCAGATGAGTCGGCTTCAACAGGGCATCTCGAAGCTCAACAATCTCAGCAACCTGAGTGGTGGCGGAGCGAGCGGCATCTCGCGCCTCACCAGCCCCAGCACCCTGAGCGGCGGCAACGGCAACGGCAAGAACTTCGACGATCTCAAGCGCCAAATTCACTCGAAGCTCGTCGAACGGCTCGACTTCACCCGCGTTCGCGACCTGTCGTCGGACGCGATGCGTCGAGACATCCGCCGCGTCATCGAGCATCTCTGCGACACGGAGAACCCGCTTCTCAACCGCATCGAGCGCGAGAAGCTCATCGAAGAGGTGCTGGACGAGACGCTCGGTTTCGGCCCGCTCGAGATTCTGCTCAAGGATCCGACGATCTCGGACATCCTGGTGAACGGGCCGCACAAGGTCTATGTCGAGCGGCGCGGCAAGCTCGAAAAGACGGAAGTGAAGTTCCGCGACAACGACCACCTGTTGCAGATCATCGATCGCATCGTGAGCAAGGTCGGCCGCCGCGTGGATGAAACGAGCCCCATGGTGGATGCGCGCCTGCCGGACGGCTCCCGCGTGAACGCCGTGATTCCGCCGATCGCCTTGGACGGCCCGAGCCTCAGCATTCGCCGCTTCGGCGCCAACCCGCTCAAGCTCGAGGACCTGCTGAACTACAAGGCCTTCACCCCGGAAATGGCGATGCTCATGGAGGCCTGCATCAAGGCCCGCCTGAACATCCTCATCTCCGGCGGCACGGGTTGCGGCAAGACGACGCTGCTGAACACGCTCTCGAGTTTCATCCCCGGCGACGAACGCGTCGTGACCATCGAGGACGCGGCGGAACTGCAACTTCAGCAGGATCACGTGGTGCGTCTGGAAACGCGGCCGCCGAACATCGAAGGCAAGGGCGCCGTCTCGTGCCGCGACTGCGTGCGAAACGCCCTCCGCATGCGGCCCGAACGCATCATCATCGGCGAAGTCCGCGGCTCGGAAGCGTTGGACATGCTGCAGGCCATGAACACGGGCCACGGCGGCTCGCTGGCCACGCTCCACGCCAACACCCCGCGTGAAGGCCTGACCCGACTCGAAACGATGATCATGATGGGCGGCTTCGAACTGCCCGTGAAGGCGATGCGGCAGCAGATCAGTTCCGCCATCGACCTCATCATCCAGGCGAACCGACTGCAGGGCGGCCCGCGCAAAATCACCAGCATCACGGAAGTGATGAACATGGAACAGGACATCATCATCATGCAGGAAGTGTTCCGCTACCGGCAGGTCGGCATCGACCAGAACAGCCGGGCGTACGGTCAGTTCGAATCGACCGGCGTGCGGCCCACGTTCATCAACCGGCTGGAAGCCAAGGGCGTGAAGTTGCCCTCGAACATGTTCGCCGAACGCGTGCTGATGAAGGACTGATGGCCGTGTGGTCCGCACGCTCCGCGTGCGGCTCGCACCGCGACGCTCACGATCGACCGGCGCTCGACAGCCCGCACGCGGAGCGTGCGGACCACACTGAAGGCCATCGCCACAACGGGATTCACTCTCATGGATTTCGCCACGTTGCTTCCGCTGATGATCGGCGGGCTGGTCATCGCCGCGGTGATGCTCGTCTTCACGGCGGTGAGCAAGAAGTCCGACGGCCGCGCCGCGGACCGGCTGGACGAACTCGTCGGCCGCAACACTCGCAAGGATTCCTCCTCGGACATGCTCCTGAAGCAGGCCCTGCAGGAGGTCGACAAGCGCAGCCTGCTCGACCGACTGATGCCCGAATTCTTCAACCTCACGAAGATGTTCGAGCAGGCGGACGTGAACATCAAGCCGAGCGCGTTCTTCGGTATCGCTCTGGCTCTCGGGGCGCTCGGCGGGCTCGCCTCGTGGTGGGCCGTGAACCTGTACGTGATGCCGATCGGCGTGCTGCTCTGCTTCTCGCTGCCGTGGATCTGGCTGTACGCGAAGCGGGCCGGGCGTCTGAAAAAATTCGCCGGGCAACTTTCGGACGCGATGGAACTCGTGGCGCGGGCCCTGCGGGCGGGTCACTCGCTGGCCGCCGGCATGCACGTGGTCGCGGAGGAAATGCCCGCCCCGATCTGCAAGGAGTTCGGCCGCGTCTACGAGGAGCAGAACCTCGGCATCCCGCTTGAGGAAGCCTTGAAGGGCATGTGCGATCGAGTTCCGAACCTGGACCTGCGCTTCTTCGTCACCAGCGTCGCCATCCAGCGGCAGACCGGTGGCGACTTGGCCGAGATTCTGGACCGCATCGGGCACGTCATCCGCGAGCGCTTCAAGATTCTCGGCCAGGTGAAGGCCCTGACGGCGGAAGGCCGGCTCTCGGGCGTGGTGCTCATCGCCATGCCCATCGGCCTCTTCCTCATGATGATGTACATGAAGCCGGACTACATCGAGGCGCTGTGGAAGGACCCGATGGGCGTGAAGATGTCCATCGGCGCCATCGTGCTGATGCTCATCGGCAGCTACGCCATCAAGAAGATCGTGGACATCAAGGTTTAGTGTGAGTGTGAGTGAGGGTGTGCCGCGTGAGTGAAGCGAGTCGAGAGTCGAGGATTCCCTCGCAATCCCACTCGCACTATTCGGATTGGCTGCACCATGTGCCGCGTGAGTGAAGCGAGTCGAGAGTCGAGGATTCCCTCGCACTCGCACTCCCACTCACACTACTGGAGACTCCCGTGCAACTGTTCGCGTTCCTGACGATGGATGAACTGGCCCCGCTGTTCGTGTTCGGCGCGATCGTCGCCGGCACGTTCTGGGTGTTGTCCATGATCTCGAGCCGCAACAGCCAGGCGGAAGAGCGCCTGGAGCGGCTCGGCCGGCCGAAGTCGCTAGTCGAGATCGAGATGTCGCAGCTCGAGAACAAGAACAAGTACGCCGGGCTCAAGGAGATGTTCTCGAGCCTCGGCGGCTCGATGCAGCCGAAGAGCGAACTTGAGAAAAACTCGATTCGAATTCAACTCGCCAACGCCGGGTTCCGCTCCGAACAGGCAGCTTCCGTATACGCCGGAATCCGCGTAGTTTGCCTAGTCGGGTTCCTCCTTCCAGCCCTTTTCTTCTTCATTCTCAAAGACGGCTTCACCATGAAGTCGATTCAATACACGGTGATCCTTGGCGGCCTCGGGTTCTACTTCCCGCAGATCGCCCTGTGGCACCTGCGGACCACCCGGCAGAAGGAGATCTTCCTCACCCTGCCGGACGCCCTGGACTTGCTGGTGGTCTGCGTCGAATCCGGTCTCGGGTTGGACGCCGCCCTCCGCAAGGTGACCGAAGAGATGAAGGGACACGCGAAAACGATTTGCGAGGAGTTCCAACTCGCGAATTTGCAGTTGCAGATGGGCCGCCCGCGCCGCGAGGTGCTTCACGATCTCGGCGTGCGAACCGGCGTGGACGACGTGCGAAGCCTCGCCGCGATCCTGATTCAGGCGGATCGCTTCGGTTCGAGCATCGCCCAGGCTCTCCGCGTGCAGTCCGACTCGATGCGGACGCGACGCCGGCAACTGGCCGAGGAAAAGGCCGCGAAGACCGCAGTCCAGCTGATCTTCCCGCTGGTGCTGTTCATCTTCCCGGCGATCTTCGTGGTTCTGGTCGGCCCCGCGGCCATCCAGATTCAGAAGAACCTGCTCAAGGGTTGATTCACGATCTCTCAAGGAGGAGAGTCATGACGCGAACGATGCGAGCCGCCGCGGCGGCGATTCTGGTGGCCGGCGGCGCCGTGGGATGCACCCACACCGGGCACGGCGGCAACGAGGGAGCCGCGGGCGGAGGCGGCGTGTACCGCTCCTTCGTCGATCCGTGCTGGCCCGAGCGTTACAACATGCAGGCCCGCAGCGAAGTCCTCGCTCCGTTCGCCCAGCAGGTGAACAACGGCGCCGTGCTGCACCACACGATTTTCAACTGGTACTTCGAGAAGGGCACGGAAAAACTGACGCCCGCGGGCCGGGCCAAGCTCGATTCGCTGGCGCAGACGCGGCCTTCGCCGGACTCGCGGCTCTACCTCCAGGCCGCTCGCGACCTCGAGTCGACGAACGAGAACCTGAAGACGATCGCCGGCGACCGCGAAACGCTGACGCAGAAGCGGGCCCAATCGATCCGCGATTACATGGCCTCCCAGCCGGCCATCGGCGGGACCGCGATGGCCTACGAGATCTACGTGCACGACACACCGACCCTCGGGATGCCGGCGTCGTTCACCGCGGCCGCGGTTCGCGGGCAGGCCACCGGCTATGTCGGAACGCTGCCCGGTGGCCAGGGCGGTGGCGGCATGGCCGGCGGCGGAAGCACGAACACGAGTTCCGCTCCGAGCAACTGACCATGATCCCCTCGCCGGCGGCCCCGCCGCCGGCGAACGGTCCGCACCACGACGATCAACATGACCCGACCTTCGTACCTCCCGATCGTTCTCGCCGCGTTCGCGCTGCTGGCCCTCGCTCTGCCCGCATCCGCCGCCGAGACCCCCTCCGCCGCCCCCCTCTTCGGCAGCTACTGGTCCGATTTCATCGATCACTGGGGCAACTACTTCAAGAAGCAGAACGGCGTCGTGATGGCCGCCCTCGGCCTCGGCGCCGTCTCGCTCTTCATCATCACCCGCGGCAAGTGGAAGAAGTGATTTCGGAATTCGGAGTGCGGCGTTCCGCCGTTCCGGCCTCCGTGTTCCGCATTGGAGTTCATCATGGGTCTGAGTCGCCATGCGGTGGTGGATTGGGAGTCGAACCCGGCCCCTGAAGCCCCCGCACAACCGGAATCGCTCAAGGAAGCCGGCCTCTCGCAAGGCTTCGTCAACGACATGATCCTCCGCTCGGTGTACACGCGCGGAACCATGCTCGGTCGCGATCTTGCCCAGCTACTCTGTCTTCCTTTCAAGGTGATCAAGGACGGGCTCCGCTTCCTCAAGGACGACAAGTCCCTGCAGGTGGACGGCGGCGATCTCGTGGGCGAGGTCTCGTACAAGTTCAGCCTCACGGACCTCGGTCGCAAGCGGGCTCAGGACGCGATGTCGCAGTGTGCTTACGTCGGCCCTGCGCCCGTGCCCCTCGAAGACTACGTCGAGCAGTGTTACCGCCAGACCGTGACCGGGCTCCAGTGCTTTCCGGAGGCTCTTCGCGCGCCCTTCGGGCACCTCGTGCTCAAAGAGGACATGTTCACCGCGCTCGGCCCCGCGATCATCAGCGGCCGCAGCGTTTTCATCTATGGCCCCCCCGGCAACGGGAAGACCGCCATGGCCCGCGCCATCGGCGACTTCATGAACACCATGGGCGGCTCCGTCTACATCCCGTACGCGTTCACCGCGGACGGCAACATCATCACCGTTTACGATCCCTCGCTGCACACCCTGGACGATTCTCCGGATGAACTCGGGGACGAAGCCGACGCCACGGTGCGGAAGCTGCTCAACAGCGGCTCCTCCGATCAGCGGTGGGTGAAAATTCGGCGGCCGGTCATCGTCACGGGCGGCGAACTGAACCTCTCGATGCTCGACCTGCGGTACAACGCCGAGGCCAACTTCTATCAGGCCCCGATCCACTTCAAGGCGAACGGCGGCGTCTTCCTCATCGACGACTTCGGCCGCCAGCAGTGCAGCCCGAAGGAGCTTCTCAACCGCTGGATTCTTCCGCTCGAAGACCGCCACGACTTCCTCACGGTGGCGAGCGGGAAGAAGTTTCAGGTGCCATTCGAGCAACTCATCATCTTCAGCACGAACCTGGACCCGAAACAGTTGGTGGACGACGCGTTCCTTCGCCGCATCCGGCACAAAGTCGGGGTGCTCGCCCCGGACCGAGCCGTGTACGAACGCATCTTCGCGGGGCAGTGCAAGCGGCTCGGGATGAACTACGCGGCAGACGCCGTGGACTACCTGTACGAGCGCTACTACACCCGCGGTCGTTCGACCCAGGCCTCGGACTGCAGAGATTTGTTGGAAATCGTCCAATCGATCTGCCGATACAGACGTCAACCCGTGCATCTCACGCGCGACCTGATGGTCGAGGCGTCGGCGAGCTTCATCGCCGAGTTCCAATAGCCGTGGCGTGAGCGAGGGTGAACAACCGAGGTGGCCATGGACGGCCGTCGATTCAAGAAGTGGCTCGTCTTCGGTTCGCTCGTCGCCGCCTCCGCCGGGTGCAAATCCGGCGACAAATACCCGAACAACATCCTCCCGCAGGGCGGTTCGCCGTCGGCCATCGCGACGCCGAACACCAAGGTCCCGACGCAGAGCGTCGAGTTGACCCCGACCACGCCGCGCAAGAAGGGCCCGCTCTCGCCCGAGTTCGAAGTCGCGATGGCCGAGACGCGGCTGCAAGTGGCGATGACCGAACCGCCGCCGCCCAACCGCGACGAAATCCTGGACACGGTTCGTGCCGGGTATCAGCGGGCCCTCAAACAGAACCCGAAGCACAAAGAGGCGCTCCTCGGCATCGCCCGAATGTATGCCCGGCTCGGGGACAAGGACCGCGCCGCCGAAGCCTACGACAAATACCTCAAGCACTATCCGAAGGACGCGGAGGCGGTTCACGAGGTGGCGATGAAGAAGGCCCAATGGAAGGATTGGGCCGGAGCCGTCGCGATGTGCGAGGCGGCGCTGAAGATGGACCCGGAGAACCGCAGCTTCCGCAAGACGCTCGGCTTCTGTCAGGCGCGAGCGGGCCAATGGGACGCGGCCCTCGCCACGCTGTCCAAGGTGATGCCCGAGGCGCAGGCCCGACACAATCTCGCGGGGTTGCTTGATCACATGGGCCAGGCCGACGCCAGCCGTCAGCAACTACAACTCGCCCTCCAGGCGGACCCGACCTACGCCCCGGCCAAGGACTTCCTCACGGAACTGACCGACCCGCAAACCAACCCCATCCAACAGGCGAGCTTCACTCAACCGAAGTGAACGCCGATCGCCGTTCCCGGTCTGAATCGATCGGGAACGGCGGCCGGACCGTCGCACTCGCATCACGTCCGTTCTCGGCCCGGAAAACCATATCCTTCGGGCTTCGTCCGTGGTACAAGGAATGAACCTGCCATCCGACTCCGGCGGCTGACGTCGCCGGCTCGCCACGACATCGATTCCTCATGCGATACCTACTTCCGCTGCTGATCGCCTACGCTCCGTCCGTGGCCGCCGCCGCGGAGCCGATCCAATTCGAGAACGACATCCTGCCCGTTCTCAGCCGGTACAGTTGCAACATGTCCGGCTGCCACGGAAAGGCCGAAGGCCAGGGCGGGTTCAAACTCTCGGTGTTCGCGTTCGACCCGGAATCGGACTACGCCGCCCTCACGATGGAGGGCCGCGGTCGCCGCGTCTTCCTCGCCAACCCCGATGAAAGCCTCCTTCTTCGCAAGGCCTCCGGCCGCACGGCCCACGGCGGCGGCACCCGCCTCGCCGTCGGCTCCGAAGACTACCGCACTCTTCGAGACTGGATCGCCGCCGGCTTGCCGCTCGGCTCGCCCGACGCCCCGCGCGTCATCGGCCTGCGCGTCGAACCCGGCGAACGCGTCATGACCTTTCGCTCGGACGTGCCGCTGAAGGTGATCGCGAAGCTGAGCGACGGCCGCGAGAAGGACGTGACCAGGCACGCCCGCTTCCAGTCGAACAACGACGGCGTGGCGATGGTGAACGCGGACGGCATCGTGCATTCGCTCGAGTCGCCCGGCGAAGCGACGGTGATGGCCGCATACATGGGCGAGGTCGCCGTCTTCCGCGCGATCGTGCCGAGGGTCGGGGCGAAGCCGCAAGCGGTGACCGCACGACACAACTTCATCGATGAACATGTCGACAACAAACTCGCGAAGTTGAACATCGCGTCGTCCGGGCTCTGCGACGACGCCGAGTTCCTCCGACGCATCTCGATCGATCTCACCGGCACGCTGCCGACCGCGGCCAACGCCCGCAAGTTCCTCGAGGACAAATCGCCGGACAAGCGCGCGAAGCTGGTGCAATCGCTGCTCGCGTCGCCGGAGTTCGCGGACCTCTGGGCCTTGCGCTGGGCCGATCTCCTCCGCGTCGAGCGCGGCACGCTCGGCCACGAACGCGCCTACGGCTACTACAAGTGGATTCGGGACAGCATCGCGAGCAATACCCCGTTCGATCGCTTCGCACGAGAGTTGATCACGGCCGAGGGGCCGACGAGCGAAGTCGGGGCGGCGAACTTCTACCGTGTGGTCACGAAGCCCGGCGAGATGGCCGGCAGCTTGTCCCAGGTCTTCCTCGGCGTCCGCATCGGCTGCGCGGAATGTCACCATCACCCGTTCGACCGCTGGGGCCAGTCCGATTACTACGGCATGGTCGGGTTCTTCGCCCCGGTCGCGGCCCGCGGCGACGCCGTGTTCTCCTCTGGCGATCCGGTCACCAACCACCCGCGCACCAAGAAGCCGGTCTTCTCACACGCCCTCGGCGCCGCAATGCCCGAAGCCGATCCCAAGGGCGACCGTCGCCTCGTGCTCGCGGACTGGATGACGAAGCCGGACAATCCGTACTTCGCCCGCAACCTCGCGAACCGCATGTGGGCGTGGATGCTCGGCACCGGCATCGTCGAACCCGTGGACGACGTGCGGGCCACGAACCCGCCTTCGAACCCCGAACTGCTCGACGCACTTGCGAAGTTCAACGTCGAGAACAAGTACGACGTGAAGAAGCTGATCGCGGCCATCGCGGCGTCGCGAACGTACCAGACCTCAAGCAGGCCAAACGAGACGAACGAGCGGGACGATCGCAACTTCTCGCGGGCCCTATTCAAGCGGCCGGACGCCGAGGTGCTCCTCGATATCGTCTGCCAGTCCACTGGTGTTTCAGAGAAGTTCACGGGTTCGCCGGGCGTGACGCGCGCGGTGCAACTCTGGGACAGCAAGGCCCGCCACGAGTTTCTGAAGCTGTTCGGCCGCCCCGTCCGCGCGACGGCGTGCGAGTGCGAACGGACGAAGGAACCGAGCGTGGCCCAGGTGCTGAACCTGTTGAACTCACCGGACGTTCAGGCGAAGCTGAGCCACGAGTCCGGCACGGTGGCGAGGCTGGTTCGCGCGAACAAGGACGACGCAACGCTGGTCGAAGAGATGTATCTGACCTTCTTCGCGCGGTTGCCCTCCGCGGACGAGATGAAGGTGGCGACGGAGCATTTGAAGAAGCGCAGCGCCGCCCGTCGCGAAGCGGCGGAAGACCTCGCGTGGGCGATGCTGAACAGCACGGAGTTTTTGTTCAACCATTGAGTGAGATTGTGCGATGGGAGTGAGAGCAGGATTGACCGTGGTCACACCCGCAGAACTCCAGGAGATCATGGACGGAGGCAACCCTGACCTGAAGGGCGCCCAACACTACCACTTGGACAAAGCGTGGAGTGGAATCCACGACCTACTCCTCGACGCCGACGAGCCATTGGCCCTTGCGATGGTGCCCACCGGTTGCCACCGGTGGGCTTTGGAGATGTAAAGCCTTCCGGTGGCAACCGGTGGGCCTGCACCGATGGAAAACGATACTCCAAAGTGGTTCCACGTCACCACGCACACCTACGGTGCGTGGCTGTACGGCGATCCGCGTGGATTCCGCACCCGGCACCACCGCGAACATGTGGAAGGCGACTACAAGAACCCGCCACCAAAGGGCACGTATGACAAGGAATACGAACGCAGCAAGAAGCTGTTGAAGCAGTCGCCTGTGATTCTCACGCCTGAATGGCGGAAGGAAGTCGGAATCGCTTTCCGGGATAAGTTGCTGCAAGTGGGCGCCCAGCTGTTACGATTGAGCGTAAGCGGGCAGCACATTCACTACTTGGCGAAGATGCCGCCCGCGGTGGTGAAGCTGTGGACCGGTTTTGCCAAGAAGCACGTGTGGTTCGAGTTGCGGGATCGCGGCTGGAAAGGCATGCTGTGGGCCAAAGACGGGAAAGCCACGCCCGTGAACGACCGCAAGCATCAGTTGAACGTGTACGGCTACATCGGACGGCATGTGAGCGAAGGTGCATGGTTGTGGAGTTACACCGATCAGGAAGACCCACCGGTTGCCACCGGTGGGCTTTGCAAGGATCCAGAAAGCCCGCCCGTGGCAACGGGCGGGTCCGGGGATATGTAATGAAGTCTTTCTGCGATGGACTTTCCCGCCGCGATGCCCTCCGAATCGGCACGGCGTCGCTGTTCGGCTCCGCCATCGGATTGCCGCAGGCTCTCGCCGCCGACACGGGCGCGAAGCACAAGGACATCTCGCTCATCTTCGTCTTCCTGCACGGAGGGTTGTCCACCATCGACACCCTCGACATGAAGCCTGACGCGCCCGCCGAGTTCCGCGGCGAGTTCAATCCGGTGAAGACCAAGGTTCCCGGCATGGACATGGCCGACTTGCTGCCGAAACTCGGCCAGCAGGCGGACAAGTTCTCGCTCGTTCGCTCGTTCCGCCACCACAACTCGGATCACGGCCCCGCGGACCACTACATCCTCACCGGCTACTTCCCGACCGCCGGGTTCAACCCGAATCTCACGCCGAACAACCAGCGGCCGGCGGTCGGTTCGGCGATCAGCCGCACTCTCGGGCCGAAGGGCTCGGTGCCCGCGTATGTCGCCATCCCCAAGCTCCACCCTTCGGGCGGTCCCGCGTATCTGGGCGCAGCCCACTCCCCGTTCGTGATCGACGCCGATCCGAACTCCGCCAGCTTCGCCGTGCCCGATCTTCTGCCCCCGCCCGCGATCGCCGCGAACCGCCTCGACGACCGCAAGCGACTGCTTGAAACCGTGGACCGGTTCCATCGCGAAGCCGAGAGCCGCGCGAACAAATCCGCCGGCGCCGTGGGCACGTTCCGCGACAAGGCCTTCGACTTGATGACGAGCCGCGCCGCGAAGCAGGCCTTCGACATCCACTCCGAACCCGAAAAGATGCGGGACGAGTACGGCCGCAACACGCTCGGCCAAAGTTGCCTCATGGCTCGCCGCCTGGTTGAAGCCGGCGTTCGCTGCGTCACCATCGATCACTCGAACTACGACACGCACGACGGCAACTTCGATGTGTTGAAGAAGACCCTCCTGCCGATGTTCGACCCCGGGATCAGCACGCTCTTCCGCGATCTCTCGGATCGCGGCCTGCTGGACACGACCCTCGTCGTCGTCACCGGCGAGTTCGGCCGTACGCCGCGGATCAACAAGAACGCGGGCCGCGATCACTGGGGGCCGTCGTTCACGGTGCTGCTCGGCGGCGGCGGGTTGAAGGGCGGCCGCGTGGTCGGAGCTTCGGACGCCCGCGCCGAGCGACCCTCCACCGATCCTTACGGCCCGGAAGACTTGTTCCACACGATGTACGCGCAACTCGGCATCGACCCGAAGGCTGAGTTCCACGCGCCGGACGGCCGCCCGTTCGCCCTCGTGAACAACGGCAAACTCATCCGCGAACTGCTGTGATGGCGCTCCTCGCTTCTCCCGCCGCGGGCGAGATCCTGGGCGCGATGATCACGCCCGCCGTTCTCATCTCGGCGTCCGGCACGCTCTCGACCTCGAATCGGCTCGGTCGAATCGTGGACCGCGCCCGCGTGCTCCACACCGAGGCCGAACTCCTCCCCCCGTGGGACGCGTCGAATCAGGACGCTCTCGAGAAGCGAGCCCTCATCGCGGATCAGATCGCGCGCCAGGCCCAGCGCATCGGCATCCTTCAGACCACGCTGGTGACCCTCTACATGGCCATCGGCTTCCTCGTGGCCGCGAGCTTCTCCGTGGGGATCTCGGCGGCGGCGTCCGGCTGGTTCGCTTGGGTGCCCGTCATCTTCGGGCTTCTGGGTTCCCTCGCGCTCTTTCTCGGCGCCGTACTGCTGATCCGAGAGTCCCGTTGCGCCGTGCGATCCACGCTGAGCGAACTCGAGTTCATCAAGCGAATGGTGGCTCGGCGCACCGGAGCGCCGCTTCCGCCGCCCGAGCCGCTCCCCGCGGACGATCCCAAGGCGTAGTCATATCGCATGAATCCGCTCGAACTGATTCGACCGCGGCGGCCGATCGTCGGCATGTCCGCGATTCTGTTGCCGTTCCAGGAGTCCGGGTCGGTCGATTGGTCCGGATTCGAGTCGCACCTCGCGCGCACCGCCGCCGCCGGCCTCGTTCCCGCCGTGAACATGGACACGGGCTACGTGAACCTGCTGGACGACGACACGAAGCGGGCCGTGCTCGAACGGACGCGATCGATCCTCGGCGGCGGGCCGTTCGTCGCCGGGGCGTTCGTTCGGAGCGCACCGGGCGACGCGTTCGATGAGCCGGGGTATGCCCGCGCCATCGAGTCGATCGTGGCGAACGGCGGCACGCCGGTGATCTTTCAGAGTTTCGGCCTCACGTCGCTGCCGGAGCCGGAACTGATCGCGGCGTATGAACGGCTCGGCGCCCGATGCGAGACGTTCCTCGCGTTCGAACTCGGCACGATGTTCGCCCCCTTCGGCCGGATCTACAGCCTCGACGCCTACCGCGGCCTGCTTGGCATCCGCAACTGTGCCGGCGCCAAGCATTCGTCCCTCTCGCGCGAACTCGAGTGGGATCGCATCCGCCTCCGCGACGCCGTGCGTCCGGACTTCCGCGTTCTCACCGGGAACGACCTCGCCATCGACATGGTGATGTACGGCAGCGACTACCTGCTTGGGCTCAGCACCTTCGCTCCGGAACTGTTCGCGAAACGTGACCGCTTCTGGGCGGAGGGCGATCCGCGCTTCTTCGAACTGAACGACGTGCTGCAGTACCTCGGGTTCCTCGCCTTCCGCGACCCGGTGCCCGCGTACAAGCACTCGGCCGCGATGTTCCTGAAGTTGCGCGGGCGGATCGGCTGCGACGACACTCACCCGAGCAGCCCGACGCGACCCACCTCCGACCGGGACATCCTGCGGCTCATCGCCCGCCGCCTGGAGGAGTTCGCATGATCGGGCCCGCCGCCGTGGTCGCCGCGCTGGAAGCGAGTTCCTTCACGCACCTCGTGTGGATTCCGGATTCGCACCTCGGCACGTGGGACTCGGCGCTCGCGGCCTCGCGGCTGGCGCCGATCCGCCCGACTCGTGAAGGCGAGGCCGTGGGCATCGCCGCGGGTCTGCTGCTCGGCGGCGCCAACCCGCTGGTCGCGATCCAATGCACCGGATTCTTCGAAGCGGGGGATGCGATTCGTAACGTCGTTCACGACATGAAGCTGCCCTTGAAGTTGCTCGTCGGCGTGCGATCGTGGCGAGCGATGACCGCGGGCACGACTGGGGACAACTGCCCGACATACGCCGAGCGGATGGTCGCCGCCTGGGATCTTCCGTTCGCGTGGCTCGATCCGTTCACCGCGAGCGAGGCCGACTGTGCCGCGGCGATCCGCTCGCTGGCGGAATCGAACACCGCTTCGGTGCTGCTCTGGGGCGAATGAGCGGTTCAAGCTGGAGTCGCCATCATGAATCGATCTCGGGTTCCGGCCCTTCTGGTTCTTGCCGTCGCGGCCTTGGGCCTGGTGCGGGCACAAGACCGCGTCGCGCCGCGAGTCCAGAAGAAGACGTACGACTTCAAGGAGGCCGGCAAGGAGATGGAGTACGCCTTGTTCGTGCCCTCGGGTTACGACAAGTCGAAGAAGTCGCCGCTCGTCGTGGCGTTGCACGGGCTGGGCGGGAATCCGCAGCAGTTCCTCCGGACCCGTGGCCTGACCGAGCAGGCCGAGAAGCGCGGCTTCATCGTCGTGGCGCCGATGGGCTTCAATGAACGAGGCTGGTACGGCGTCCGCGGGCTCAAAGGGCCGCGCATGGACCCCGAAAACCTCGGTGAACTCAGCGAGAAGGACGTGATGAACGTGCTTGCGATCGTGAAGAAGGACTTCAACGTCGATCCGGATCGCGTTTATCTGATGGGCCACTCGATGGGCGGCGGCGGCACGTGGCACCTCGGCATCAAGCACGCCGCGGAGTGGGCCGCGCTCGCGCCCATCGCCCCGGCCATCTTCGGCCGCGACCCCAAAGATATCGAAGCGATCAAGACCACGCCCGTGATGCTGGTTCAAGGCGACAAGGATCCGCTCGTGCCGGTCGCCGGCGCGCGGCGCTGGGCGGAAAAAATGAAGGCCCTCGGCATGACGCACGAATACCTCGAGATCGCGGGCGGAACGCACTCCAGCGTCGTGCCCGAGAACATGCCCAAGATCTTCGAGTTCTTCGAGAAGCACAAGCGGGCCGCGAAGGCGACGATGCCGGACTATCGGCCCGTGATCGGGTGGCCGCAACTTCCGCCGAACCTCGCGCTCGGCGCCGTTTCGGCCGTCGCCACGGACGCGAAAGACCGCGTCTTCGTCGCACATCGCGCCGCGAAGCCGATCCTCGTCTTTGATCGGGACGGCAAGTTCCTCCGAAGCTGGGGCGACGACGACATCAAGACTCCGCACGGCCTCCGAATCGACCGCGACGGCGCCGTCTGGATCACGGACATCGGCCATCACCTCGTGATGAAGTTCGACCCGGACGGCAAGCGGCTCCTCACGCTGGGAAAGAAAGGCGAACCCGGCGGCGCGACGGACCGCTTCGACCGGCCCACGGATGTCGCGTTCGCTCCGAACGGCGATGTCTTCGTCACGGACGGCTACGGCAACTCCCGTGTGATGAAGTTCGATCGCGAGGGCAAGTTCATCAAGGCGTGGGGAACGAAGGGAACGGGCGAAGGCGAGTTCCGCATCCCGCACGCCGTCGTGTTCGACGCGAAGGGGAACTTGTATGTCGGAGACCGGGAGAACGATCGCGTGCAGGTGTTCGACGCGGACGGTCGATTCCTCCGGGTGTGGAAGGAGTCCGGTGCGCCGTACGGCCTCGCCCTCCACGGCGATCGGCTTCTGGTGGCGGACGGCCGCGCAAGCTGGGTGAAGGTTCTCGGGCTGGACGGAAAGACGCTCGGCCGCTTCGGCGAGAAGGGCGCCGCGGCGGGTCAGTTCAACATGCCGCACATGCTCGCGGTGGATTCCCGCGGCGACCTCCTCGTCGCCGAGGTGAACAATGCCCGCATCCAGAAGTTCACTTCACGCCCGGCCTCCGGTCGCGGCGAATAAACTGACCGAATGACTCTCGCGGAACTGCGCAAGAACTACTCGATGGGCGGCCTCTCGGAAGAGGAGGCGGGCGGCGATCCGTTCGCCCTTTTCCGCACATGGTTCGATCAGGCGCTCGCCTCGGGCCTCGCCGAACCCAACGCCTTCGCACTCGCCACCGCGGACGAGCACGGCCTGCCCTCCGTTCGGCTCGTGCTGCTGAAGGCTCTCGACGATCGCGGCTTTACCTTCTTCACGAACTACGACAGCCGCAAGGGGCATGAACTGGCGGTGAATCCGCATGCGGCACTGGTCTTCCCGTGGCACGCGATCGAACGTCAGGTGCGGGTCGAAGGCGCGGTGGAACGCGTGACCGAGGCCGAGTCGGACGAATATTTCGCGAATCGGCCGCTCGGCAGTCGGCTCGGGGCGTGGGCCTCGGCCCAAAGCGCCGCGATTCCCGATCGCGAGTTTCTGGAACGCCGCCACGCGGAGTTGATGGCGAAGTATCCGGACGGGGTGGTGCCCCGGCCCGAACATTGGGGCGGGTATCGGGTGGTGCCGGTGGCCGTGGAGTTCTGGCAAGGCCGCACGAGCCGCCTGCACGATCGCATCCGCTTCACGCTTCGCGAGGGCAAGTGGCTCCGAGAACGCCTCTCGCCGTGAACGTCACCAGCCTTCGTCGGCGGGCGGGGCGAACGAACCGGCGTCGTCGCGGAGGCGGCGGGAGTAATTCGAGATCTGCACCCAGTACACGATGCCGTAGATGAACGCGAAGAACGCGAAGACGAGGACGCATGGCGTGCCGCCCGCGGCGAACGGGATGCCGATCAACACGAGCACGGCGCACGAGAGGCCCGCGAGCTTGCCGTAGGATTCGGACTTCTTGTGCCGCCCGCGGGCGATGAACTCGTTCCGCAGGCTCTCACCCACCCGTTCCACGATCACGATCAGCCAGAGCAAGTGGAAGAACGGAATCAGGGCGAGCCAGACCATGCCCGGCTCGATGCGCCGATTCTCGGGTTCGACGCGGCGCACCGCCCGATCCGCGCACGAGAGGAACAGGATGTACGCCGCGAACGCGACGACGAACAGGATGCATCCGATCCCGCTCTCGAAGAACCGCTCGATGTCGCGGGCACGCATTCGGATGACTCACTTGGCGGCGAGAAGATGGCGGAGCACGTAGGGAAGGATCCCGCCGTGGAGGTAGTAGAGCGCTTCCTGCGGGGTGTCGATCCGGCACACGGTCTTGAACTCGACGATGGAGCCGTCCGCCCGTTTCGCCGTGACGGGCAATTCCTTCGCGGCGCCGGCGAAGTTCACCTTCAACCCCTCGACCAATCCGCCGATCGAGAACGTCTCTTCTCCCGTGAGACCAAGCGCGGCCGCGTTCTCGCCCTTCTTGAACTCGAGCGGCACGACACCCATGCCGACCAGGTTGCTGCGGTGGATGCGCTCGTAGCTCTCGGCGATCACGGCTTTCACGCCGAGGAGGTTGGTGCCTTTCGCGGCCCAGTCGCGGCTCGACCCGGAACCGTATTCCTTCCCGCCGATCACGATGAGGGGCGTCCCTTCGGCCTGATACTGCATCGAGGCGTCGAAGATGCTGGAGACACCACCGGCGAGGACGCCGGCGCCACCCATGAACTTGGTCACCCCGCCTTCGACTCCGGGAACGAGGGCGTTCTTCAGGCGGACGTTGGCGAAGGTCCCGCGCATCATCACGTCGTGATTGCCGCGGCGGGCGCCGTACTGATTGAAGTCCTTCTGCTCCACGCCGTTGGCGAGGAGGAACTTCCCGGCCGGAGAGTCTTTCTTGATGTTGCCGGCGGGCGAGATGTGGTCCGTGGTGATGCTGTCTCCCAGCAGCGCGAGCACACGGGCTCCGGTGATCTCGCTCACGGGCGGGGGCACGGTCGTCATGCCTTTGAAGTACGGCGGGTTGGCGATGTACGTGCTCTTCGGGTCCCACTCGTAGAGGTTGCCGGTGGGCACGCTGAGCGCCTTCCAGTTCGCGTCGCCATCGTACACCGAGCCATAGATGCGGAGGAACGACTCGCGCTTGATCGATTCGTCCACGGCCTTCTGCACTTCTTCGTGCGTCGGCCAGATGTCGCGGAGGTACACGGGGCCGGTTCCGTTCTGGCCGATCGGCTCGTTTTCCCAGTCGATGTCCACTTTGCCGGCGAGGGCGTAGGCGACCACGAGGGGCGGGCTGGCGAGGTAGTTGGCGCGAACGTCCGCATGAACGCGGCCTTCGAAGTTGCGGTTGCCGCTGAGCACGGCGGAGACGACGAGCCCTTCCCCGTGAATCTGCTTCACGATGGGCTCGGCGAGCGGCCCGCTGTTGCCGATGCACGTGGTGCAACCGTAGCCCACGACATGGAACCCGAGGGCTTCCAGACTCGGAAGCACGCCCGCGGCCGTGAGATAATCGGTGACGACTTTCGAACCCGGCGCGAGGCTGGTCTTCACCCAACCCTTCGACGTGAGCCCCTTGGCCACGGCTTTCTTCGCGAGCACACCGGCGGCCAGCATCACGCTCGGGTTCGAGGTGTTCGTGCAACTCGTGATCGCGGCGATGACGACGGACCCGTCCGTGACCTGAGCCGAGGCGGCTTCGCTCGGCGGCTTCGCTCCGAACGGGCCGGGGGCCGCGTCCGCGGTCGCCAGCGGGATCGTCGCCTTCGGCTTCGCCGCGGCCTTGAGCTTCGGCAAGGCTTCGCCGAACGACTTCTTCACGTCCTTGAGGGCGACGCGATCCTGCGGGCGGCTCGGCCCCGCGAGGCTCGGCTCCACCGTGGACAGATCGAGTTCCAGCGTGTCCGTGTAGTTCGCCTCGGGGGTGTTCTCGTCGTGGAACATCCCCTGCTCGCGGTAATACGCCTCGACGAGCGCGACGAGGTCGTCCGGGCGGCCGGTGCTGCGGAGGAAGCGGAGGGTTTCGGCGTCCACGGGGAAGATGCCGCACGTCGCGCCGTATTCCGGAGCCATGTTCGCGATCGTGGCGCGATCCGCGAGAGGAAGTTGGGCCAAACCGGGGCCGTAGAACTCGACGAACTTCCCGACCACGCCCTTCTTGCGGAGCATCTGCGTGACGGTGAGCACGAGGTCGGTCGCGGTCGCGCCTTCCTTCAGCTTGCCGGCGAGTTTGAACCCGATGACCTGCGGGATGAGCATGCTCACGGGTTGGCCCAGCATCGCGGCTTCGGCCTCGATGCCGCCCACGCCCCAGCCGAGCACGCCGAGCCCGTTGATCATCGTCGTGTGGCTGTCCGTTCCGACGACCGTATCCGGATAGGCGGCGCCGCTCTCGTCCACGAACACGGCGCGGGCGAGGAACTCGAGGTTCACCTGATGGACGATGCCGGTCTCGGGCGGCACCACTTTGAAGTTGCGGAAGGCGTTTTGGCCCCAGCGGAGGAACTGGTAACGTTCCTGGTTGCGTTCGTATTCGAGTGCGGTGTTGTTCGCGAAGGCCTGCGGGCTGCCGGCTTCGTCCACCTGCACGGAGTGATCGATGACCAGTTCGACGGGGACAAGCGGGTTGATCTTCGCGGGGTCGCCGCCGAGGGCCTTCATCGCGTCTCGCATGGCGGCGAGGTCCACCACGCAGGGCACGCCGGTGAAGTCCTGCATCAGCACGCGGGCCGGAGTGAACGCGATCTCGGTGGTCGGATCGGCTTTCGGCTGCCAGAGAGCGAGGGCTTCAATGTCCGCCTTGCGAACGGAGAGCCCGTTCTCGCAGCGGAGAAGGTTCTCGAGGAGCACCTTCAGGGAGAACGGGAGTTTCCTGGCCTGGGCGTGAACCGCTTCGATCGCCGCGAGGCGGTGAATGGAATGCGCCTTCCCGCCCACGGTGAGGGTGGACAGGCTCCCGAAACTGTTCGCCATGGTATGCTCGCGGAATCCGTGGGTGGGCTCGATGGACACAGTTGGTTTACGTCCGCCGCCGCGGTCGCCAATGACCGCACGGCACACTCTTCGTTTCGAATGGCGGGCTCCTGCCCACTGACAGTCAGATTGACAAAAACACCAGCATCCCTGGCGAACCGGCGACGTGAGTCGCCGGGTTGCACTTCCTACCCGGCGACTCACGTCGCCGGTTCGCCAAAAGCATGCTGCCGTAGGTGACATTACTGTCAATAAAATCGGAAGCGGCGGTCGAACTCCACGAGATGCGGCGGGAACTGAACATGGGTCAGGAACCGCCGGGTTGCACTTCCTACCCGGCGACTCACGTCCACCGGTTCGCCAAAACCATGCTGCCGCAGGTGACAGTACTGTCAATAAAATCTGAAGCGGCGATTGAACCCCACGAGATGCGGCGGGAAGTGAACATGGGTCAGGAACGAGTGGTGTCGTTCGCGGGGGAACCGCCCGGGTGGGAGTCCATCCGCGCGGAGCTTGGTCGCCGCGGGATCGCCGCGAGCATCCGGATGATCGATGGCCTCCCCGCGTTCCCGGATGAAAGTCCCGAACCGGGCTGGAAGGAACTCCGGATCGGATTCGCGACGGGTATGGTGACGTTGCGTCGCGGTTCGAACCAACTCGCGTGCGTCGTGTGGGGCAACGCGGACGCGGCGTTGCTGGAATCGTGGTCCGCGTTGGCGGAGGCCTGTGCCGCGGCCACCTGAGCGGGCCCGCTTCACGAAGCGGAACTGGCGGCGAGGCGGTTCAAAATGGCGATGCCACGGTCGAGGGTTTCATCCGAGGCGGCGTAGCTCACGCGGAAGTGCGTGTCCCGAGCGCTGAACGTGCTGCCGGGGATGATCAGCAGATTGTTCCGGATCGCCTCGGCGACGAATTCCGAACCTGTTCCCCAAGGCGCCTTCGCGAACAGGTAGAAGGCGCCGCCGGGCTTGGCGAATTCGAACCGGGCCGCAAGCGCGTCCGTGAGTCGATCCCGCTTCCGCTTGTAGTCAGCGACGATGCCCGCCGGGTCGTATTCGAGCGCCGCCACGCCCGCGGCCTGCACCATGCTCGGGGCGCAAACGTACGTGAACTGCTGAAGCTTCGCCATTTCGTTCACGAGCCGCTTCGGGCCGTGGACCCAGCCGAGCCGCCAACCGGTGATGCCGTACGTCTTGCCGAACCCTTCCACGACCAGCGAGTCCGGATGGAAGGCGGCTGGGCTCGAAGCCGGAGCGTCGTAGTGGAAGGCCCGGTAGATTTCGTCCGAGATCAGCAGCACGCCGCGGCGACCGCAGATCTCCGCGAGGGCGTTCTGCGTCGCGGCGTCGATCACCGCTCCTGTCGGGTTCGCGGGCGTCGAGAGGAGCAGCGCTTTGGTTCGTGGCGTGATCGCGGCCTCGATCTTCGCGGGGTCGATCGCGAAATCCGGGTACGTGTCGACCGTGACGAGCGTCCCGCCCGCGAGCGTGACCATGTGCGGATACGCGACGAAGTACGGGTCCGCCGTGAGGACTTCGTCTCCGGGGTTCACCGTGGCCAGAAGCGCGAGCACGAGGGCGCCGCTGGTGCCGCTCGTGACCAGCACGTCCCGTTCGGAATGATCGAGGTGCGGGAATCGGGCGCGGAGATCGGCCAGAAGCTTCTCGCGGAGTTCGGGGATCCCCTGCGTGACGGTGTAGCCGTTGGCGGCAGAATCGATCGCGGCCTTGGCCGCGGCCTTGATCGGAGCCGGAACATCGAAGTGCGGCTGGCCGATGCTGAGGTTCACCGGGTCCTTCAGCGAGCGGCCGAGTTCGAACACCTTGCGGATGCCGGAGAGTTCGATCCGCTTCGACCGGTCGGAAAGCCAGTTCTCGTTCATCGGATCAGTTTATTCAGTTCCACGCGTCGAGGAGCCGCGCCGCGGCGGCGTGCCAGGGCTCGCCGTCCAGAGGAACCTCCGCGCCGTCGAGATGCAGGCGCGGGGCCGGGCCGCTCACCACGAGGCGAGCGGGCACGATGCCGTCCAGGGCGGGTTTCGGTTTGTCCGCGGTGGCTTCGAGCACGTTCAGTTGCATGCGTTCGTTCACGGCGCGGAGCCGATCCGCCGCCGCCGCCGCCGACTTCACCCGTTCCACCGCGTACTCTTCGGGCTTGAGCCGCCCGCGGAGTTGAAGTTCGCAGAGCCGCAATTCGTCCGCCAGCGGCGCGACCTCCTCGTCGCCCACGAAGAGGATCTCGAAACGGAGCGAGTAGGCGTCTCCCGAGTCGCGACCGAGGCGCTCCTTGTACCAGCGGACGACGGCATGAACGAGTCCGAGCAGCATGATGATCCGCTGATACTTCAACTCCGGATCCTTGAAGCGGGCCTCCTTGAGGTCGGAATGCAGGAGGAACGCGAAAGCCCGCCGCCGACGGAGGAACTGGTTCTCGTCGCGGGAATAGTAGAAGAGTTCGTCCCGGGCGAACTTCACGTCGAAGAGATCGGGGTGGTCGCCGCGGTCCTCGATGTACGCGAGTTGAGAGTGAAGCAGGCTCTCGACCGAACCCTTCGTGGAGATCGAACTGTACCCGCCGACGGGATACTGATCGTGATCGTGGAGCTTCGTGGGGATGGCGAGATCCCGCTGACGGGCGCGGCGCGGTTCGGGCAGATCCACGAGGAAGGCGCGGGTCGCGTCTTCCAACTGATCCCACGCGACCTCGAGCGAGTCGCCGAAGGCCAAGCCGGCTTCCAGCTTCTCGACATGCTCCCTCTCCAGGAACTGCGAGGACCGCCGAGCGGCGGCGACCATGCGTTCATACATGGAGACGAGCCGTGGATTCGGGCCGCGTTCCTGTGTGGCGAGCCATACGTCCGGAGCCTCCTGCCGCTGCAACCCGCGGATCACGGCGGGAGCCAGGTGTACGCCAGGGAAGCGACCCGCGTCGCGGATCGTGCGGACGATGTAGGCGAGGCCGCGAACGCGATCCTTCTCGGGAAGCTTCTTCAGAGCGTCTCCGGCACGTTCGAACAGGTGATCGGAGTAGAGCTTGCCGAGGACGTGGTCCTCGTACTGCCGGGCGAGCCCGGCGGGCCACCCGGGGGCGTGCGAGGCCTCCTTGACCCGATGATCGGCGTCCGCCCCGAGCGCGATGTGCCCGACATCCGCGATGAAGCCGACGGGGGGAAGCGGGTGCCCGGCGGCGGCCACTTCCATGGCCCAATCGAGGGCCGCCCTCACCGTGGCGGGATTGGGCCGCACGGCCCGCATGAGCGCGAGCCCATCCGCGACGAATTGCCGCGCGTCGTCCAGATCCCGCAGTTCTTCGACATCCATCGAGATCACCCAGTTTCACACGTCGCCTCGATTTTATCGCGCGAACCGGTGAAGAAGGCAGAACCGGTTCAACCGTTAAAGTCCCCGCCGTCCGATGCCGATCACACTGGCTGAGTCCACGGAATAGACCGCTGCGCCGGGTGCGGCGGTTGGGGTCGAGGAACGCATGACGACCACGCGAATCCTTCCCGCGATGCTGCTGCTGCTGTGTGCCGCCGGTTCGGCGAGCGCCCAGTTGAAGTTGCCCGCGTTGTCCCGCGCTCCGAGCGCCGCCGCGGCGGAGGGCCCGGCCACGAGCCTCGATCGCCTCGCCGCGCCCGTCACGGCCGAGGGGCAGGCCGATCCCGTCGCCACGCTGAACGTGACGAGCACGCCGGGGCTTCCCGCGGGCACGTACACCAGCCCGTGGTATACGGATGGCCCCGGCTGCGCGAACCCGATCGGCGGCAACGGGCCCGTCTCCTACGACGTGTACTGGCGCTTCGGCCCGAGCTTCGCCTTCGGCAGCGGGCCGTTCACCGATCGCCTTCACATGGGCTGGATGCTCGCCGGCGGCGCCAAGAGCCTTTTCTTCAACACCGCGGGCGACGCCGCCTGGACCTTCGATCTCGGCCTCAGCTACACGTACAACCGCGGGTCGAACGACGACTTCCTCGATCTGTTCCTCCGCCAGCCCGATCGCACGAACCAGTTCACCGGGCTCGTCGAACCGGTCGCGGATCGGTTCGAAACCACCCGCATCCGCGGGCTGCATCGCACGTCGTTCAACTTCGGCCTCGGCCGCGACTGGTTCCTCTGGGGAGTCGGCGTGCCGGGCGGCGAAGAAGGGTTGAACCTCCGCGTGGGCACGGACATCGGCGGCCGTTGGGGCACCGCGCACGTGGATCTCGTGCCCGTGTTCGAGGAGAACGGGTACAACCGCCGCCAGGGCGTGTACCACGGCATGTACCTCGGCTTCCACTCGAACTTCGAGTTGCCGATGGGCGGCTGGGTGCTCTTCGGCGGCACGCGACTCGAGTGGGGCTACGACTGGATGAATCTCGTCCCGCCCGTGAAGGGCGACGTGCAAAGCGTGAACATGCTCTTCACCGGCGGCGTCCGGTACTGATCCGTCGATTCGTCCGTCGAACCGGTCGCGTCAGCGACCGGAGTTGGAGACGCAAGAGACTCCCGTGGCGGACGCTCGCTTCTTGAATCGAATCCCGAGTGGCGGATAATAGCGTTCGCGCCGTTACCACCCCTTCAGGATTCACCGCAATGACGCGACTGCTCCTCCTCTCCGCCGCGCTCGGCTTCGCCGCGCCGGTTTCCGCACAAGGGCCGAAGCCGCTCATCGAAGGGCTCAAGAGCCCCGAATCGGTCGCCGTCGGGCCGGACGGCACGATCTACATCTCGGAGATCGGCGAGTTCGGCAAGAACGGCGACGGTCGCATCGCCGCATCCAAGAACGGCCAACTCACGACCCTCGCGGACGGCCTCGACGACCCCAAGGGCATCGTCGTGTTCTCGAAGTGGCTCTTCGTCGCGGACATCACCAAGGTCTATCGCATCGATCTGGCCTCGAAGAAGGTCGATCTCTTCGCTCCGGCGAACGCCTTCCCCGTGGCTCCGATGTTCCTCAACGACATCACCGCGGACGCGGAGAGCGGCACGCTGTACGTCTCGGATTCCGGCGACCTCAAGGGCACGGGCGGCGCCGTGTACGCGATCTCGCCGCAAGGCATCGTGCGGACCGTGGCGAACGCCAAGACGATGCCGGGGCTGAACCTGCCCAACGGCGTGCTCTGCGAGGGCGCCAGCCACCTCCTCGTGGCGGACATGGGCCGCGGCGAACTCTACCGCGTGAAACTCGCCACCGGCGACAGCGAAAAGATCGCCGAAGGGCTCGGCGGCGTGGACGGCCTCGCGTGGGACAATCACGGCCGCCTCTTCACCAGCGACTGGAAGACGGGCGAAGTTCACGTGATCGCCCGCCCCGGCGACAAGCCCGTGCTCGTGTCCAAGGGCGTGTTCAAGGCCGCCGCGGACATCTGCCTCACGAACGACAAGAAGCAGATTCTCGTGCCGGACATGACCGCCGGAACGCTGACCGCGATCAAGTGCGAGGTGCCGGGCGAAGCGTTCGACGATTCGCCGTTCCCCGCCAAACTCGAACTCGCGTTCAAGGACCTGAAGTGGACCGGCCATGAAGCCGTGACGGACACCGGCAAGCCGAACGAACTGCGGCCGATCCTGCTCACGAACGCCAACGACGGCTCCGGCCGCATCTTCGTCCCCACCGAGCAGGGCGTCGTTCACGCCTTCAAGGCGGACGCCAAAGAGACGACCATCTTCCTGGACATCACCGACCGCGTGAAGTACCTGGACAACGAGAACGAGGAAGGCTTTCTCGGCATGGCGTTCCACCCGAAGTACAAGGAGAACGGCGAGTTCTTCGTTTTCTACACGAACAAGAACAAGAAAGTGCGGCAGAACGTCGTGTCGCGCTTCAAGGTGATGAAGGACGACCCGAACAAGGCGGATCCGAAGTCCGAGGAAGTTCTCGTCACGTTCGATCGGCCGTACTGGAACCACGACGGCGGCACCATCTGCTTCGGGCCGGACGGGTACCTCTACATCACCCACGGCGACGGCGGCGCGGGCAACGACCTTCACGACAACGGCCAAAAGACGAGCACGCTCCTCGGCAAGATTCTCCGCATCGACGTGAACTCGAAGAGCGACGGAAAGCCCTACGGGATCCCCAAGGACAACCCGTTCGTGGACGCGAAGGGCACGGCTCCGGAGATCTATGCCACCGGATTCCGCAACGTGTGGCGGATGAGCTTCGACCGCAAGACCGGCCACCTCTGGGCGGGCGACGTCGGCCAGAATCTCTATGAGGAAATCAACATCGTGAAGAAGGGCGGGAACTACGGCTGGAACCGCCGCGAGGGGCTCCACCCGTTCGGGGCGCTCGGAACCGGCCCGAAGAAAGACTTCACCGATCCGATCTTCGAGTACCACCACGACATCGGCAAGTCGATCACCGGCGGCACCGTGTACCGCGGCGCCCGCGTCCCCGAACTGGATGGATGGTACCTCTACGGCGACTACGTCTCCAGCCGCGTCTGGGCGCTCAAGTACGACGAGAAGCTCGGTCGCGTGGTCGCCAACCGCCCGGTCAAGGACCCGAACCGCCCGATGCTCTCGTGGGGCGAAGACGAAACCGGCGAGTTGTACATGCTCACAACGTCCCGCGACGGCAAGGGCATCTACCAGTTGAGCAAGTGACCGGGTGCAGGACACGCTTTGCGATGCGAGAAAAAAGGCCTTTGGCGAAGGATCCAGCAGCCCCCACCTCTCCCCGCTGGGCCAACGGGGAGAGGGTCATGTTCGGTCATGCTCTTCGCAAAGCGGTGTCTTGCACCCCGGGTGCAGGACACGCTTTGCGATTCGAGAAAAAAGGCCTTTGGCGAAGGATCCAGCAGCCCCACCTCTCCCCGCTGGGGAGAGGTCGCCGTTCTCGATGCGGATGCATCGAGAACGGCGGGTGAGGGGCTGCTGACTCCGAAGGTCCGCCCCTCACCCGGTTTGTGGACTGCATTCGCAGTCCACAAACCACCCTCTCCCCAACGGGGA